>UMJY01035536.1_pt1 | contig 11550 bp, 9 predicted proteins | sample 1966191 | NCBI WGS metagenome assembly UMJY01 (sample SAMEA4836161, study PRJEB28245) | human gut metagenome | biome: gut microbiome; material: fecal sample | place: Denmark | collected 2008 | reverse complement strand
TAGGGAATGTTCTTGGTACCGTTTGCCATGGTGGGGTTGGCATCGGCATAGCTTTCCAGCAGATCGAAATACTGGTCCAGGGTTTTGATTTCGGGGTAACCGGCCCATTCCAGAACACGCGCCTGAATCCAGAAGGCTTCATCGTTATGGGTGGTGGCACGATCTTCGCCATAGGTGTTCTGGAATACGTTGGCCCAATAGATTTTGCCGTCCTCCTGGCGGAAGTTGTCCCACTCTTTGTCGGTGTACATCTCTTTCAGGTTGGGATACTTTTCCAGGTAATCATCCCAAGGCACCAGGACGCCTGCATCGTAAAGAGACATCATGGCATCGCCGCCATTGATGAAGTCCGGATACTCACCGCCCGCGATGATTGTGCCGATGGCTTCTGCGTCGGTCTGGCCGGTCAGCCAGGTCTCTTTCAGTTTGGCACCGGTCTTTTCGGCAATGATGTTCATAACATCGTTGTCATCATTGATTTCGGAACCGGGCATTGCGGTAAACATCGTAAATGTTTTGATCCCATCGGACGATTCGGTGGAATTAGAACCGCCACATGCCGTTAAGCCCAGCAGCATGACCGCGGACATACTTGCCGCAAATGCGCGCCGCCACAATTTTACTTTCATAATTGGCCTCCTGTAGATAGATTTTCCGCCCTTGCGGGTTTCCCTGATTTAAGTATATATACCAAAAATGTTTTACACAACCGACAAATTCCAGTAAAAACCCCTGAAAATTATAGCTTTGCAAATTCAACGGAAGAGGAAATCGCGCTAAACAGCGAAACAATGATACAAAAAAGACAGGCAGTCCCCCATCCTTGAAGTATTTTGGAAGGCAACATGCCTGCACTTTTGTTTGGCTTATCGTTGTTTTTTAAGAATGCAAAAAACGAAAAGCAAGTGTATGATTATTCTGGTGTGAATTATTTCCCGGGAAATTCAGAATGTGGTTTCTCGGTTTTGCTCTTCCGAAAATGGGAAGGCGTACAGCCTTTCAGCTCGATAAATTTGCAAAGGAAATAATCCACATCTTTATAGCCCACATCTTCGGCAATGCGGCCGATCTGCTTGTTTGTGTACAATAGCTGGCGGCACGCTTCGTTAATACGGTAAGAACACAAATAGTTTTTAAAGGACTGTCCGTATTTTTTGCGGAAGATTTGCCCTAAGTATGCACTGTTGATATAGTATTTTTTGCCCAAGCCCTGCAACGTCAGGTTTTCCGAGTAGTGTTCCTGGATTTCCTTGTCGATAGAATCCAAAATATCGATGGAGATATTTTTTCGCAGAAGGGAAAGGTAGTCTGCATACTCGCGTGCAAAGCGGAACAGATGCTGTCGGCTCCCGCGGGAAATTCCTTCCCGGAAAGACTGCGCGCTGATAAATTGCAGCATTTCCTTCTGGTTGGCTTCGTTGTCCAAATTGGATGCAAGATGCATAAGCCGGAACAAAAGATAATTTAAGTTCAGGTTGATATCTTTGTCATGTACGCCACGCTGCTGCATTTCGGCAAACAAATGGTCTATTTCGGAGCCGATGCGTTCTTGCTCATTCAGTTCAATGGCGGTAATCAACTGATCCAGGGTATCTTTGCACAAAACGGCTCTTTCTTGCGGAACCGATAACTCTTCCTCGTAATAATAGATCGATTTTGGCTGGCGGAAGGCGCAAAGGTTTTTCAGCCCGCAGACGGTATCATACGATTCAGAAACAGTGGTGATATCGTCCACTTTTTTGCCAACCAGAAATCGCAATTCGTGTTGTGTCGAAACACCCAATTTCTTATAAAAATCCTGGATATACTGTGTTTCGGAACAGCCGGCATTTCGGGCAAGCGCACCGCTGTAAACAAAAGCAATCCCATACCCAACGCGATCCAACGAAGCGTCACAGAAACACCGGCTCCGGTCCTCGCCTAAAATTTGCACACAGCTTTGGTACAGGTCACGCTGCACCATACGGAAGTGGTTCTCATCATCGTCATCTTCGTTGTCCGAAGAATGGCAAGCGGAAATTTCAATGTAACGAACGCCGCCCGAAAAATCCAGATGCTTATGCAGATAATCCACGCCGTTGGGATCATATTTGCCGAACAGCAACGAGATCAAACACCGGGCCTGATAGGCCAGTTCGTACTGCTCCTCCATTTTGCTGTTTTGCGAGATGTTATTGTATTTGCTGAGAATGGATAACAGATCTTGCTTTTCCACCGGTTTGAGAAGATAGTCGATACACCCGTAGCGCAGCGCTTTTTGAGCATAGGAAAACTCACTGTATCCGCTCAGAATCACGAAACCGGCGTTGGAAAGATTCTCCCGGCGAACAGTTTCCAGTAATTCAAGTCCGGTCATTTTTGGCATCATAACGTCGGTGATGACAAGGTCAACGGGTAACTTTTTTATGTACTCCAAAGCCTCCTGTCCGTCAGACAAAACGGCAGCCACTTCATAGCCTGCGGCGTTCCAGTCAATCAACGCCTGCAAACCTTGCGCAATAAACTGCTCATCATCTACGATAATAACTTTTAACATGTCACTCCGCCCTTATTGCTTTGTTTAGAGGGAACCGAATCGAAACAAGTGTTCCAATGCCCGGCTCGCTTTCCACCGAGAACTGTGCAGTATCCTCCGTCATCATGCGGATGCGCAGGCAGGTGTTCACCATGCCTACGCGTCCTTTTTCTTTTAACATTTTCAGGCTGGCGTTGCGCATCCGGTCTTGAATACGTTCTACCTCGGCCTCGTCCATACCGCCACCGGTATCTTCAATTTCCATGCAAAGCGCATCGTTTTCTGTATACACGCGTACAAAAATCCAACCGGGAAAAGATTTTGCTTCAATACCGTGCACACAGGCATTTTCCACAAAGGTGGTAATGGTCAATTTCGGAACCAGGATGTTCTGGCAATCTTCCTGCGCATTGATTTGATACGAAAGGCGCTCCCCGAAGCGATATTTTTGCAAGGACAGGTACGCTTCAACAAACGCCAGCTCACGCTTAATGGTATTGGAATCCGAGGACCAATCCACGTTTTGGCGCACCATTATGGCCAATTTCTGTATCATATCGGCGGTTTCTTCTTCTTTTTTCAGGATGCTGTGCATACGGATGCTTTCCAGTGCGTTGAACAGAAAATGGGGATTGATTTGGCTGTATAAAGCCATCAGCTCTGCGTTCTGCCGGGCAATATCCATCTTCTGCTCTTTCAGTCGGCATCGGTAGGCGGTGTCAATCAGGCTGTTCATCCGGTCAGCCATGCGGTTGTAGTTGTCCATCAGACTGCCGATCTCATCTTGACCGTTTGGCCCGGAAATCTTGATCAACACGTCGCTGTCTATCTGGTTGAAGACTTTTTCCAGACGGAAAAGACGAGAAGTAATGGAATTCTCCAGCAGATTCATCAAAAGCTGCGGGGGAATAATGTTCAGGATCAGCAGCAGGATCAGGATATAGATGTTTTGGCGAATCAGGGCTAAAACGTTGCCGCTTGGTTCCATCACATAGATGTCCAGATCTTCCCCGTAAAGGGTAAAATGCTGGGACAAGCCTACCGAATCAGACGGGGAGAATGTGTCATAAGGCTGCCAACGATAATTGGGCATTGCGTTCGTAAGCAAAATCCGGTTACCGCTGCATACATAAACTGAATCGTTATACCCCATGTTCTGGAAATCGCGGTCCAGTGTGCTGTAATTGATTCCAATACACAAAAGGCACTCCGCCTTATTGCTGTAAAGGCCATTCATCCCACGTAAAAACAACACCTGGCGCCCATCTGTTTCATCATAAGAAAAAAGAAGCCGCGGGCTGTAGCCATCCGCAGTATACTGCTGATACCAGGGCTCCTGCGAAACGGTGGATAACCGTGCAAATTCACTGCCGTTTATCAGGGTTTCATTGTCTGCATACACCCGTATGACAGAATTTGTGATCCGGGAAACACCCTGCAGCAAAGAATTGTGGATGTATTCTCGGTAACTTGAAAAATAGTCCTGGGGACTGGCATATTGCCGGCTCACAAAATCCTGAAGGGAGTTATCCATATACAGGCTGGTAGAAATCAGCGCGGAATCTTCTGTGGCGGCGGAAAGCATCGACTGCACTGATTTGGCTATTTTTTCCATCTGGTGCAGCTGCTCGGCATGCTCGTTCTTGGTTAATGCATGTAAAATTACAATATCGGTCAAAAATATGGGGACCAGAATACATAAAAAATAAAGATATCTAAGTTTTTTCTTCAGGCTTAAGTTATTGAGAAAACTTTCCAGCTTGATTCTGACATGATGAAACCGGTTCATACAAAGCTCCTTACCGGTGAATGTTGCAAAATGACCTTGCTATTTTTAGCGGTGCAAAGTATAATGCCAGTATCAGTATAATTCAGCCGCAGAACCATTGTCAATCAAATAACAGATTGAATAGTGCACAATCTGAATCGCTGTTTTTTGTGAATATTTACATCCTGAAAAAAAGGAGGAGAACTCATTGAGAGGCGTTTTTAATCCGGACAGCCCCATGATGCGCGCCCTGGGCGTTGTGTGGGATCTTATTGTCCTGAATCTGCTGTTCCTGGTTTGCTGCATTCCGGTGGTCACCATTGGCCCTGCCATCACGGCTTTACATTATGTCACCACAAAAATGGCGGGTGAAAAAGACGGCACTCCGGTGGTCGGCAATTTTTTCAAGTCATTCCGGGCAAATTTCCGCCAGGGCGTACTGATGGGAATTCTTTTTGGGGCCGCAGGGGGATTTCTGGGCTATGATATCTATCTTCTATGGCATTCCGGGAATTTCCAAAACAGCATCTTTAAGATTTTGATTCCCGTGGCAGCAATCGCTTATATGATGACCTTCGTATATGCTTTCCCGCTGCTTGCAAGATTCAACAATACGGTTTTAGGTACCATACGGAATGCGTTTATCATGTCTGTGACCTCTTTGCCCAAAACCTTTTCCATGTTGTTGTTGATAGGCGCAAGTGTAGCATTGACCCTGTATACACAGACCACATTGCGCTATGGATTGTTTTTGTGGTTTGCGCTGGGGTTCTCTTCGATCGCTTATGCAAATGCATTTGTTTTAAATGACGTTTTCATGAAGTGCTCAGAGCAGTACTCTTCTCAGATAAATCAGGAGCAGTCTCAGGATACTACGGAGAATTCAGACGGCCAAAAGTAACCGTTTGACGGCATAGAAAAAAGCAAAAGAGCGCGGAAGTCATCTCCGGCGCTCTTTTGCTTTGGTCTGGAAATCAGGCTTTCAGCGTAAAGGCAGCAACGCTGCATGCGGGCAAGAGGGAAGGAAAGCTGTTGGTACCAACAGTTATGTTTGTCAACGGCTTCGGCTCGACTTGATGGGGATTATCGAACGTATTGTAGGCAGCCGCGCCGGCACCATCACCGCTAAGCACCTGACCGGTGATGGAAGTAAACTTGCTCAGGCCATCCCAGTGAATTTCAACAGGCACAAGGGTACATTATACCGTTGCTTCTTGCGGGAACCAGATGCGGTAATGCCCGCTTAAAGCAAGCAGCGCAAAAAGATACAGGCAATTGTCATAATAACGCCGCGGTCCGGAACGGAGCGGAGTGCTAAAGAACCGGCGGAGCCATTCATCCGCGCAGGCGTCATCCAGAATCAGGGAACCCTGCGCAATGGTAGCCAGAAGCCCTACAGGATGCAGAGCATTTCCTTCAACGGGTGTGCCGTCGATCAGATAGATGCCGTTTGTTTGCCCGTGTTCCTTTTCTTCAAAAAATTGCTGAATATGTGCAGCTGTTTCTTGGGCCCAACCGTCTTTGTCCCCGAACCATTGGGCATCCAAAGCAATGTTGCCCAACGTGCGGTATGCATCGCTGAAGAACCAGTCGTGACGGTCCGGCTGATCACCCCGATGCGGGCGGCCGTCGTACTCGGCATATTCGGCACTCAATCCGGTACGGGCGTGGCAGGCTTTGCGCAGGTACTGGCGGCTGGCCGCTGCGGCTGCATGCCAGAAAGGACGGTCGCATTCGTCGCTCCACAGAGCAAAAAGTTCATAGAAATGCGGCAAATGATAAGAGGGATCGGTAAATTCACAGTTGGGAACGAATTTGATGAGATGGTTTTCGGGGTTCCACATGGGAAATCCGGAACCGGCTTCTTCGCCTTTGTGTACACATGCGTGCAAGATGCGCCGTGCCCAGGAAGCGTAATCCAGTACCCCTTCGCCGGAACCCCAGCGGTTGGCCGCAAAAAACAGGGACATGGCAAAAAATTCTTCGCCGTCAGGGGCGGGTCCATCGGAATTTTTGCTGCCGTCAGTATGACAGGACCAGGCAAAATAGCCGGCGTTTTCCCCTTCGGTGAGGTACATGTGGGTCACGACCCATCGCCACAGGCAGTCGAATTCCTTCTGGCGATTCATTTGTACGCAGAACATCATTGCGTAGGACATGCCCTCGGTACGGACGTCATGGTTCCCCGTATCCTCTATGTACATCATGTCAGGTCCGGCACAATGGCAAAGGCGAACCCCCTCCGGACCATAGAACATCTCCTCAAATGTGCTTTCCAGCTTGTTGTCAATTTCGGCCTGCGAATATCCAAGCCGTTCCAGTCTGTTCAAATATTGCCCGTTATAGTAGGCACCTTCCATAATAATTTCAGCTCCTTTTGAATCGTGTAAGGCGCAACCGATTTACTCGGTCTGCTGTTCTTGTAACTCACTATAGCAGTTTTTCGATTGCATGGCAAGCGCAAAAATGGAACGGGTATGGCGAAAAGCTGTCAGCCATTTGAAAACTCTCTGGAATACAGCAATAAATGAGGAAGACTGTTTCATCCTACATCTTTTTCAAGAATCAGAGGAACAAACGGAAACCGCAACATTCGCCTATCCTTATTTTTCATCATGGTTCTCTAAATTAAATAATAAATGGTAGCAACAGTAGCGGAGTAAGGGCAAACGGGAAACAACTTTACAAAATCAGAATCAACTATGAATGGCGGCAGGGTTGTGGCGTCTTCTTGGCGGTATAAGCAAATTGATCAAAAATTGCTGACTTTTCAATCAGAGCGGTTAATCCGCAACGGAAAACAAAAAAGCAAAATACAAGAATTCGTATAGCAAAAAATGAGAAGCGCACTCATACATAAGGATTTATGATAGAGAAAAATTGCCAGAAAGCAAAAATTTTACTCTGAGGGGGGCCATCTGTATGCAGATAAAATCCAGGGACTGGCAAAATCCAATGAGCTTATCAGCGAAGTATGCGGCGTATGTGCGGAATGTGATGTGGTGATTTGCTGCCTGGGCTTGGATGCGGGCCTGGAAGGCGAAGAAGGCGACCAGGGAAACCAGCCCGACAGCCTGCCCTATCCCACCGAGAATCCCTGGGGTTGATTGATTAGAAAGGAAGTCTTTTGTTATGAAATTCTTTATTGATACCGCGAACGTCAACGAGATCCGCGCCGCAAACGACATGGGCGTCATCGCAGGCGTCACCACCAACCCCAGCCTCATCGCCAAGGAGGGCCGGGACTACGCCGAGACGCTGGCTGAAATTGCCACCATCGTGGACGGCCCCATCAGCGGTGAGGTGAAAGCCACCACCACCGATGCCGAGACGATGGTCAAGGAGGGCGAGGCCATCTACGCCCTGGACCCCAAGCACATGGTCGTAAAAATCCCCATGACCGCCGAGGGCCTCAAGGCCATCAAAGCCTTGTCCGCCAAGGGCATCCCCACCAACTGCACCCTGATTTTCAGCGCCAACCAGGCGCTGCTGGCCGCCCGCGCCGGTGCCACCTACGTCAGCCCCTTCCTGGGGCGCCTGGACGATATCTCCCAGCGGGGCATCGAGCTCATCGAGACCATCCACGACATGTTCCTCAACTACCCCGACATCGAGACCCAGATCATCGCGGCCAGCGTGCGCAACCCCATGCACGTGACCGACTGTGCCCTGGCCGGTGCCGACATCGCCACCGTGCCCTACAAGGTCATTGAGCAGATGCTGCATCATCCGCTGACCGATTCCGGCATTGAGAAGTTCAAGGAAGACTACTGCAAGGTGTTTGGTGAGTGATATGACAAAGGAAGAACGTCTGAAGCTGCAAATCGCAGCCTGCAAGGTGCGTATGGGCGTGATTGAATCCACCCACGGTGCCAAAGCCGGGCACCCCGGCGGCAGCCTGTCCGCCGCCGATATGTTTACTTACCTTTATAATAAGGAAATGCGCGTCGACCCAACCAACCCGAAATGGGAGAACCGGGACCGGTTCGTGCTCTCCAAGGGACATACCGCGCCGGGGCTGTACAGCGCGCTGGCCTACCGGGGATTTTTCCCGGTGGAGGACCTGCCCACCCTGCGCCACATTGACAGCTATCTGCAGGGCCACCCCAATATGAACACGGTGCCCGGTGTGGATATGTCCACCGGCAGCCTGGGTCAGGGCATCTCCTGTGCGGCAGGCATGGCCAAAGCCGCCAAGTACCTGCACAAGGATGATGTGCGTGTGTATGCTCTCCTGGGCGATGGCGAGATCGAGGAGGGAGAAGTGTGGGAAGCGTTCCTCTTCGCCGCCAAGTACAAACTGGACAATCTCTGTGTCATTATTGACCTGAACGGGCTGCAGATCGACGGCCCCACCAGCGAAGTGATGCCCACCGACCCGGTGGATGCCAAGATGCGGGACTTCGGGTTCCGTACCGTCACCATTGACGGTCACGACTTCGCCCAAATCGAAGATGCGTTCCAGTATTTCCACACCCAGACAGGCGCCCCCACAGCCGTCCTGATGAATACTACCAAGGGCAAGGGCGTCAGCTACATGGAGAACCAGGTAGGCTGGCACGGCAAGGCCCCCAACGACGAGGAATACAAGATTGCCATGGACGAGCTGAACGCTCAACTGGCAGAACTGGAGGCGCAGGTATGAGTGAGGTTAAAAAAATTGCCACCCGCGACAGCTACGGCGCCGCGCTGGTAGAACTGGCAAAAGATCACCCCGACGTGGTGGTGCTGGACGCCGATTTGGCCGCCGCCACCAAGACCGGCGTCTTCAAAAAAGCCTATCCCGACCGCCATTTTGACTGCGGCATTGCCGAGAGCAACATGATGGCCACCGCCGCCGGTATGGCGGCTATGGGGCTGGTGCCCTTTGCCTCCAGCTTTGCCATGTTCGCCGCAGGCCGCGCCTTTGAGCAGGTCCGCAACTCCATCGGCTAACCCCACCTGAACGTCAAGATCGGTGCCACCCACGGCGGCATCTCGGTGGGCGAGGACGGCGCCTCTCACCAGTGCTGCGAGGATTTCGCCCTTATGCGCTCCATCCCCGGCATGACGGTGCTTTGCCCTGCCGACAACGTGGAGGCCAAGGCTGCCGTCAAGGCTGCCTATGAGCACGAAGGCCCCGTCTACCTGCGCTTCGGCCGCCTGGCCCTGCCAGTGTTCCATGATGAAGCTACCTTCAAGTTCGAGATCGGCAAGGGCGAACAGCTCACCGAGGGCAGCGATGTGGCCATCATCGCCACCGGCCTGGAAGTGAACGAGGCCCTCATTGCCGCCGAGCAGCTGAAGAACGAGGGCATCCAGGCCCGGGTGATCAACCTGTGCACCATCAAGCCGCTGGACGAGGAACTGGTCGTCAAAGCGGCCAAAGAGTGCGGTGCCGTCGTCACCTGCGAGGAGCACAGCATCCTGGGCGGTCTGGGCGAGGCCGTGGCCGCCGTGCTGGGCGAACAGTGCCCCGTCCCCATGCGCCGCGTGGGCGTCAAGGACGTGTTCGGCCACTCCGGCCCCGCATGGGAACTGTTGGAGCAGTTCGGCCTGCGTTCCGACGCCATCATCGCCGCTGTAAAGGAGCTGGTGTAAGATGATCGCCATCGGCTGCGACCACGGCGGATACGAACTCAAGCAGAAGATTTTGGCTCACCTGCGGCAGCGCGGACTGGAATACCGGGACTTCGGCTGTGATTCTACCGCTTCGGTGGATTACCCCGTCTATGGCAAGGCGGTGGCCCATGCCGTGGCATCGGGCGAGTGCGAAAAAGGCATCGTCATCTGTAGTACCGGCATCGGCATCTCCATCGCCGCCAACAAGGTGCCCAGCATCCGCTGCGCGCTGTGCGGGGATTGCTTCTCTGCCAAAGCCACCCGCCTGCACAACAACGCCAACGTGCTTGCTCTGGGCGCGCTGGTCACCGGACCCGGCCTGGCGCTGGAAATCGTGGACATCTTCCTGGACACGCCTTTCTCGGAGGAGGAGCGTCACAGCCGTCGGGTATCCCAGCTGGAGGAAGAATAATGTTTGAACTGTGTGCATCCATTCTGGCCGCCGACTTTGCCAATCTGGAGCGGGACAAGCGGGTGGCCAATGCCGCCGGTGTGGATGCCTTTCACATCGATGTGATGGACGGGCACTTTGTGCCGGCCATCTCCTTTGGTACGGGCATGGTGCGTACGATGGAACGCCTGACCACCAAACCCCTAGACGTTCACCTGATGGTGGAAAAGCCGCTGGATTTTCTGCCGGAACTGGAGGAACTGGGGGTAAAGCGGGTCTCGGTCCATTACGAGATCCCGGGCGGGCCGGAAGCGGCCCTGCGGGCCATCTGCGCCGCCGGGATGCAAGCCGGGCTGGTACTCAACCCCGAAACGCCGGTGGAATCGGCCCTGCCGTACCTGGCCCAAATTTCGCAGCTGCTGCTGATGACGGTATACCCCGGTCGCGGTGGGCAGGTCTATCTGCCCGGCAGCAACGAGAAGATCGCTGCTGCCAAAAGTCTGCTGCAAGGGCAGGGGAGCAATATCGTCATCCAGGTGGATGGCGGCATCACCCCCGGTACCCTGCCCGGCGCCTATGCGGCCGGGGCACGGAGCATCGTGGCGGGTAGTGCGGTTTTCTATGGAAACATATATCAAAATGTGTGTGCATTGCGTTCGGAGAAGGCAAAACCGTAGATGTTTGTAGTAAAAGGCGGCACCAAAAAAAGAGTAGACTGTTTGGCAAATGAATGTACCGCAAAATCTGTATGGGTTAATTGCCCAGTTTGCCACAATAAGACGAAAACAAAGATTTATCAAGATACATTGGCGCTTCGTTTCCCGATGTATTGCCCGAAATGCAAAAAGGAAATGCGGGTAGATATCATCCGAAGAAAAATCTATCCCTGCACAAAGGTCTATAAATAGCAGCAAGGCCCGCTTTTCATGCAACTGAAAAGCGGGCCATCAGTAAAAGAAGTAAAAAAGTAGTGCAAAACAAAAATGCTGCCCAAAAGAGCAGCAATCCAACATTATTGGCCGGCATCGTCGTCTGCGCACATTGCGGGGCGAAGATGTCGGCCTTTTTGCATCAACGTCCCGCCGTTCTCCCTGCATGGCTTTCCTACCCCCTTCCGGCGGCGTTTTCCGGCTCTCCCTTGCGGGGTCATCGCCGTGTATCCCATGCAGACGGTCATGCGGTTTTCAAGGTGCAACAGGCAAAACGGAAACAAAAAAGCCGTCACAGAACAAACCAGCCCTGCCTTCGCTTTTTCTGGAAGGTCATGCTAGTCGG
>UMJY01054530.1_pt1 | contig 11567 bp, 7 predicted proteins | sample 1966191 | NCBI WGS metagenome assembly UMJY01 (sample SAMEA4836161, study PRJEB28245) | human gut metagenome | biome: gut microbiome; material: fecal sample | place: Denmark | collected 2008 | reverse complement strand
ACTGACTTTCCTCACTTATTCTTGTTCCGAAGCCACCGGCTAATAATACTACTTTCATTTATTCCTCCGCATTATGTATAAGACTCTCATATATGATGTAAAGTCGTTTAAATGTTACTATCCCCTTTGCCTCAAAAAATATGTTTTACTTACGACAATAACTAACAACATGCTCATGTATGATGTTTAATAAATTAAATATTCATTAATTTTCTATCATATATTTAATGGTTTAATCTAGAAAATTATACGCACACAAAATATAATTGTCAAGTTGCTATACTAGTTATTAAAAATACAATAAGCATGTTACTGTTTACATGTCAACAAATCCATATAACAATAATAGTGGACAGATGAAATGAATTCTCTATCTGTCCACCATTATTACTTTATTATATTTACCTGAACCTATCTCCTCTTCTATAGCCAAACATTCTCATAACACTGCTGAATCTGAATTTCCTTCCTGAACAAAAGTCAGAATTGCCTGAATCACCATAGACTTTCCAATTGAATTTCTACCTGCAAACAATGTCAGATTGTTTAGTGTAAATTCTGAATCACAGGATGCTTGAAAAACAACTACTATCACTTTCAAAAGATACTATGTCATCTCCCATTCTCCGCTCTCTCCCTCTGCCACGTAGCCTCATCACAATACACATAATACAATCTATAGTATATATCTGCTGCCTTAGTGTATCTTGTGCTTAAGTATTCTGCATTCTCTTTATATCTTTCTGCGATATTCTTCCAGCACATCTCTTACATATTCACTTTTCCACACTTTTCTGCCGGACAGAATTTTGCCTTTGCATATATATGATATACCGCTTCTATGTATCTGTTTTTCTCATCACTCTCCTCTTTATTTTGCTCTTTTGGTAACTATTCTTCTGTATGTATTTCAGACTTTCTATTTTATTATAAGTCCATCAAGGTCTATATATTTATCCTATATATTTTTTGTATTTTTTATTTATTATGTATTGACATTTTAAATCGCACATTATATAGTATAACTATACTTAATTAAGTCTTGAATGTGTATTATACGCTTATATTAAAGTTCCATATTACGCATTTCTTATGTATCACACTGGATTCAGTACAGCATTTATTATCAGATTATACCCATATATACACAACAAGGCATGATTCTATATTATGATCATTTTATCATATGATGTACCTGATGTAACAACTCACTTGTTATATATTTGACCACATGTTAAAATATATATGATTTCATAGCAGAATTGCCTGTTGTTAATTTTACTTATTGAATAAATTAAGTTTTAAGGAGATTTTGCTTATGAAAATTAACGATAAAGATAATAATTATTACAACAAAAACACTGATAACAATATAATTATTAAAAATGATAGTAGCTCCTCTACTACAACCAAACGATATAGTGATAACGTATTTTGTCTATTATATTCAGATAAGAAGAATTTACTGGATTTATACAATGCCCTGAATAACTCATCTCATACAGACACTGATAATCTTAGCATAACAACGCTAAAAGGTGGCGTGTATATGAAGTATAAGAATGATGCCTCATTTGTATTCAGCTATGAGTTATATATGTTTGAACAGCAGTCATCACTTAATTTTAATATGCCATTAAGGTTCTTACACTATGGCTCAGAAGTATACAGGAATATATTTCCTAATAATATGCTTCATAAAAGAAGTATGCTTAAGATTCCAACTCCACATTTTATTACATTCTATAATGGAAGAGAACGTATGAAAGAGCGTATTAAAATTCTTAAGCTGTCAGATATGTTTGAACATCCTACAAAGCATCCAGAGCTTGAGTTAATCGTTACGGTTATTAATCTTAATCCTGCTGAAGATGCAACTGATATTATACATAGCACTACTGATGACAACTTTTTTGATAATAATATCAGACCAGCCATAAACGGATTATTCACGGATAACATATTAAACCGCTGCAAATCACTCAGAGATTACATGACTTTTGTCACCAAAGTACGTAATAAAATGGATTTATCCGGTCTGGATGTCAGGACATCAGTTATCGAAGCTGTAGATGAATGTATAAAAGAGGATATTCTATCAGATTTCTTTATAAAGCATAGAGAAGAGGTGATTGATGTGAGTATATTTGAATACGATGAAGAAGGCGTTATGGAGATTCTCCGTGAAGAAGCCCGCACTGCTGGACTTGAAGAAGGACGTGCTGCTGGACTTGAGGAAGGACGTTCCGCTGGACTTGAGGAAGGACGTATAACCGCAGCTATCGATGCCATTAAAAATATCATGACAAAGCTTGGCAAATCTGCTGATGAAGCTATGGACATACTTGATATTGATATTGATAAAAGAGAGGCTATTAAAAAAAAGCTGTAGTAGTTTTTTGCCCGCTTAAATATTAAACAATAAGTGGGGCGTAAACATTAAGAACATATTTCTTAATGCTTCGCCCCACTTATGTACTTTATCTGACAAACTCACAACTGTTATATTTTATATCTTCCTAGAACTGGTTATCTTTAAAGAATTCCCGTTTTCTTTCAATCATCTCATCAATCCTGCCAATATAATTCCTTACATCCTTGACGTTCTCTATACGCTCAATTCTTACTAAATGGTTGTCATCGCTTTCATTATGGAATACAACCTTGCTGCTTGCTCCGGCTCCACATGCTATTATGGTCTGTTTTTCCTCCATAATAAGTATGTTATATATACACTCCTTACCTTCCTTCGAATATCCTACATTTTCAAAGTTTCCAGCCATATTCTTCTGCCTGTACATATAATATGGTTCCATATCAAGCTTTTTTGCTGCTTCCTCTGTCATTCTTATGATCTCATCCGTATTTTTTGTTGACAGCTGCTTGTACTTATCTCTCCATATATTAAGCGCGGCTGCTCTCTTTATGGCAAGTGAATGTACCGTAAGACTTTCCGGATTCATAGCCTGTATCTCGCTAAGTGTATGCTTTACTTCGTCAACATCCTCACCGACAAGACCAAGTATTATATCCATATTTATATTATCGAAGCCTTCTTCTCTTGCCATATTGTATACATTCTTTATCTGTTCTACAGTATGCTTCCTGCCTATCAGATCAAGTGTTTTCTGATTCATCGTCTGTGGATTGATAGAGATTCTTCCAACATTATGTTTCTTAAGCACCTTAAGCTTATCAATTGTTATACTATCTGGACGACCTGCTTCTACTGTGAATTCATGACATCCATCTATATCAAACATTCTTTTAAGTTCTGTTATCAGTCTGTCAAGCTGCGCTGCACTAAGCGTTGTTGGTGTACCACCACCAAAGTATACTGTATCAAGTCTTCTCCCCTTCATGGCTCCTGATACGAATTCCATTTCCTTAATAAGTGCATCAAGATAACTATCAACGTAATCTTTATAGGCTCCAAGTGCATATGATGAAAATGAACAATACAAGCATATACTTGGACAGAATGGAATTCCTATATACAGACTATAACCATTTTTATAATCTATACGATTCAATATATCCATTTCTTTTCTGGCCACATTAAGTGCAAGTTCTGCTTTCTGCTCACTTGCCTTATGCTTATCCATAAAATGTCTTTTTATCGTTTCTTCGCTTTCACCATCTTCAAGCATCATATATGCTATCTTACTTGGGCGCACTCCCGTAAGATATCCCCATGGAAGTGTCTTTCCGGTCTTTTTACTAAGATAGTCGTATAGATATGACTTGAACTTATCATGCATCTGGCTTTTGTTAAGTCCTGTAACATCTGGTACCTTTATATCTATAATCGTATCAATAATATCCACTGATGTATATTTTGAATCGTCTTCTATACTGTCTTTATGATTATCTTTTAGATTCTCTTCTGTACTGTCTTTATGATTATCTTTCGGATTATTTCTTGAATTATCGCTTTCTTTATATGCTGTAACTTCTGTTCTGGGATAGAATGAACGCACCAGCACTATGGCATCATCGTAAAATGTATTATCGTCTATTTTAATATATATCATCATTATTCCTCTCTGTATACAGTTTCCCAAAAAAACACTACCTGCACACAATATTAAATATTCTGTCTAGTCTATATATACATAAAATATAAAATTTATAAATCAATTCTAAATTAAAAATCTTAATTCACCAGAAACGGATTATTCTCTCTCTCATAACCAACGCTTGTGCCTTCTCCGTGTCCCGGATATACCTTCGTATCATCAGGAAGTACCATTACTTTTTCTTTTATTGAACGCACTATTTCGCTCATGCTACCTCCAGGAAAATCCGTTCTTCCAACTGAGCCACAGAATAATGTATCTCCTGAAAAAAGCACTCCTATTTCTCTTATATAATAACAGCTTCCACCTTCTGTATGTCCCGGAGTATGAAGTGCTTCTATATCAAAGCCTGCAAGTTTAAGTATTTCGCCATCTTTATGCCATACATCTGCTTTTACTGAAAGCTTAAGCCCATATGCTTCACCAAGATTAATATGTGGCTGTTCAAGTGTATTCTTCTCATCACATGATGCATATACTTTAACACCATATTTATCTCTTACGGCATCTGCTGCCATAATATGGTCAAAATGTCCATGTGTTAACAATATTCCCTTAAGGCTGCATCCTGATTCATCTATCATTCTGCTTATCTCATCTTGGCTGTCTGCTGGATCTATAAGAACACACTCTTTAATATCCATATTACATAACAGATAGCAGTTAGTGCCTACCATTCCTAATATTCTTGAATCTATTTTATACATAACTTTTCCTTTTCTTTATATTATTATTTTTAATATTTGCCACCAATTAATGCATATAGCCCAACCCATTGCTTTGCAATTTACGAGAACCTATATATCATCGTAATATCATTATATGCTATCAAAAAGCCGTTATCAAGAATAATCCCGACAACGGCTCTAAACTGCAACATTTATATGCTATATTTTACACATTATGTTTGTTATTTACATTCTATATTGCTATATCCACTGCACACAGGCTTCTGCATTATCTGAATTCAGATAATACCTTTTCTGCCGGTACTTGTCTTTATCAGCCCGTAGCTCTCTCAATATCTGTGACACCATCTATTTTTCTTAGCTTGTCGATAAGTCTGTTAAGCTCTTCCTTACCTGATACCACAAATCCTAAGTTAATAGTTGCAATATTCTTCTTGTTTACACGGCTGTTCATGAATCTTACGTCTATGTTAGCTTCTGTAAACAATCTTGATATGTCAACAATAAGACCTTTTCTGTTACCTGCAAATATGTTAATCTCGGCACTGTATTTTTCATCTTTGTTCTCTGTCTGTTCCCACTCTGCTTCTATGAGTCTTGCACGCTCACTTGCCGGGAAGTTTAGTATGTTGATACAGTCTGTTCTGTGGATTGAGATACCTCTTCCTCTTGTAACAAAGCCTACTATTTCATCACCTGGAACAGGATTACAGCATCTGGAGAATCTGACTGCAACATCGTGGATTCCTTTAACAACGATTCCACCCTTGCCCTTTTTATTATCATTCTCCTTTTCCTTGCTTTCACTTGCTGCTATCTGTTCAAGTGCCTGCTTGTCTGTAATCTCAGCCTTCTTTGTCTTTAAGTATTCTTCATTAAGCTTATTGACTATCTGCCCTTCTTTTAAAGCTCCATGTCCGACGGCAGCCATGATAGAATCCCAGTCCTTATAGCCATATTTTCTTAAGGCCTTTTCTACGAATTCAGGCTTATTTATCTCTGAAAGAACTATGCCCTTTCCTTTACAATAGTTGGATATAAGCTCCTTACCCTTTATTATATTGTCTTCCTTAAGCTCCTGCTTAAACCACTGGTTGATCTTGTTACGTGCCTGTGTGGACTTAACCATAGATAACCAGTCACGGCTTGGTCCCTTTGAGTTCTGTGAAGTTATAATCTCGATTCTGTCACCATTTTTTATCTCATAATCAATATTAACAAGCTTTCCGTTAACTCTTGCACCTACCATCTTATTGCCTACAGCACTATGAATACTGTAAGCAAAGTCTATAGGGTTAGAACCTGCCGGAAGTGTCTTTACATCTCCTGTAGGTGTGAAACAGTATACCGAATCAGAAAACAGATTAAGGTCATTCTTAATAGATGATAAGAATTCCTTATTGTCTGACATATCTCTCTGCCATTCAAGTATCTGTCTTAACCAGCTAAGCTTGGCCTCTTCACTCTTGTTTGTCTCACCTGTTTTGCCTTCTTTATACTTCCAGTGAGCTGCAATACCATATTCTGCTATTCTATGCATTTCATATGTTCTTATCTGTACTTCAAAAGGCTGGCCATTGGATGCTATAAGTGTTGTATGCAGTGACTGATACATGTTAGGCTTAGGCATAGCTATATAATCCTTGAATCTTCCTGGAATAGGCTTGTACATCTCATGTATTACACCTAAAGCCGCATAACAGTCTTTAACTGTGTCAACCTTAATACGCACTGCAAATATATCATATATCTGATCAAGTGTCTTATTCTGGTTAACCATCTTTCGATAGATTGAGAAAAAATGCTTAACTCTTCCATCTATCTCTGCTTCTATACCGGCATTGCTTATATGCATACCGACTTCCTTGATTATGCTCTTTATAAATGCTTCTCTACCCGGTCTGTTGATATCCACCTGCTTTACAAGGTCATTGTAAGTATCAGGCATAAGATATTTCATGGAAAGATCATCTAATTCTACCTTAATCTTAGATATACCAAGCCTATGTGCTATAGGAGCATATATATCCATAGTCTCTCTGGACTTTTCCACCTGCTTTGCTGGTGACTGGTACTGCATTGTACGCATATTGTGAAGTCTGTCGGCAAGCTTTATAAGAATAACTCTTATATCCTTAGCCATAGCAAGAAACATTTTTCTTAAGTTTTCTGCCTGCACTTCTATCTTGTCATGCTGATAGTTAAGCTGTGTAAGCTTTGTAACACCATCTACTAAAAGTGCAACCTCATCGCCGAATTCTTTTGCCACATCTTCACTTGTCATAACAGTATCTTCAACAACATCATGTAAAAGACCAGCTATAATAGACTCTTTATCAAGCTCAAGCTCTGCTAATATAATAGCAACACAAAGTGGATGTATAATATATGGCTCACCTGACTTTCTAAACTGGCCTTCATGAGCCTTTTTTGCAACCTTATATGCACGTTCTATATCTGAAAGGTCAGATGATGGATGGTACATTTTAACTTTTTCTATAAGGTCATTATAAAGCTCCTCAGGGCTTGTAAAATCTGCCGGCGTATCCACTGATTTTTCTACTTCGCTTGTCTTAATATTCTTATTTCCTGCTAATTCTATATTGCTCTCTGGCATATAATCTCTCCCCTCGTGTATCTATAATCCGGGTGCACAGCCTGTATATGACTGTTTTATTATATTATAATTTACTCTTTATCTGCTCCTATACTCACGAACCCGCGCTATCGCGCTCTTTCGTCCTGCTTCGCATGACTGTTAATTCGTTAATGGTTATAATTATACCTCAGCGTATAACTTTTCCATAAATTCTCTTGTTGCCACTGCATTTTCTGGAACAGTATTCTCAAGTGTACAATGAACATATGGCTTATGTTCCTTGATCTTCTTAAGCAATAGTGGATAATTAAGTCCACCTGTTCCTGCTGCTATTGACTTGAGCTCATCATTCTCAACTACATAATCCTTGCAGTGGACTACTGCGATATCTTTTAATAACAGGTCAAATGCCTTTTCTATAATCTCATCCTGTTTATCAATGTTTCCTGTATAAAGAAGGTTAACAGGGTCAAATATAATCTGAAGGTTTGGAGAATCTATAGCATCAAGCACCTTTCTTGCCCTCTCAACTGTGTTGACTATATGCTTCCATACAGGCTCTATAGCTACTATAACGCCAAACTGTTCTGCATATTTAACTATAGGTCTTAGGTTATCTATAAAACACTGAAGTGCCTCATCTGAATGATTCGCTGGTTCATACTTGTACTCTTCATTGACAGCACCTGTCTCTGTTCCAACAACTCCACATCCAAGTATACTTGCAAATCTTATATGTGCTTTATACTTCTCGACTATCTCCTTATGCTTTTCAGGATTAGGATTGCAAAGATTAAGATAGCATCCAAGAACTGCCACATCAACCTTATTCTCTGCACACAACTCCTTAATATACATAGCAAGTCCAGGTGTCATAGTCTCAACTCCCGGCTTAAACTCCTTTATAGACTTTGAAAGTGCTATATGCATACAATGAAATCCCTGCTTATGTATGTTAGGGATAAGCTCATCAAGTGGTGCATATGCAACATCATGTGCTCTGATACCTATTCTCATAATAATCCTCCATTCTTGCGTGTGAAAAATCTTATTTTCACACTAATCCTCTTTTCTACGCTCATTTATCACTAAACTTCTTTTCTGTGCGTGTTTAATCTTGAACGTTTTATATGTCTTACTATATTCATACATCATGCTATTTAAAATCTACAGATTTATTTCAGTTTAACATATCAATGCCCAAATGTCACTTATAAGTTCAATTTAAGCTTGAAATATAAGCTCTATTTAAACTTTGACCTGATACAAAAGCCCCTGTAATGATAATAATTACTGTATAATTAATAAATACTACCATTACAGAGGCTCTCTTATTTTATATAATCTATTAATGTGATACTAGTACATCGTTTTCGAAATAACTACACCTTTCACTTGCCTACGCGATTGGTATAGTTATTTACGAAACGATGTACTAGATTGTACGATTAATTATAACATGAACAATTAGAAGCTCATATCATTCTTACTTATAGCATTATAAAATGTAGTCAGTGGTATAAAGCTCTGTGCGAAGCTTTTTCCTGAATCACCCTTACATATGACCGCATCGTCTGTTATTGTCTTTACGCCTACTGATCCACCAGATGCTTCATTTATGGCTTTTCTGAATGTTTTAAGTCCATACTTCAAATATGAGGCATCTCCTGTAAGCTCATAAGCTATAGCAAGTGACTCAAGCAGAAGTGTGTTGTTACCATTTCTTGCAAGACTAGGAAGTTCCTTATAGTAGAACAGTCCGTTATCCATATAGCAGTTCTCTACAAGATCATCCACCGCATGTATTAACATCTGTTTTACATCCTCTCTTGGGAATACTCTGTAGTATCTCATAACACTTCCGACTGCAACTGATATCATGAAACCTACTCTTATTGCTGTATTATCTGTGTATGGTGATAACCAGTCTCCATATTCTTCTTCCCATTTCTTGAAACTGTCTATGATCCAGTCGCATTTAGCAAGCCATTTCTTATCATTAGTTTCTACATAAAGTGCTATAAGTGTACGAAGTGCCCAGCCTGTTTCCCTTGCATTGGCTTCACCTGGCACCTGATACATCGGAGTTTCAAGAAGTCTTAAAACATTTTCACCGATTCCAACAGCTGCCTCATATCCTCTCTCATCTCCTGTAAAATGATAATAATCAAGAAGACCTTCAACCCATTCATGTGAGCATACCATAACACCATTCTTACAGTGCCCTGCTGTATGTTCCCATTGTCCCCCGATTCTTAAAGGATTGCTGCTATAGTGGCATATATCAACATCCATCCAGTGTTTTGCTGCTACTATCAAATAATCAAGGAATCTTCTTACTCCTGTTCTAGCATACATAAGTGCACAGGCATGCGGATAGTCATATTCATTATTGCTCCAGACTGGTTTTCCGCCACCTCTTCCCTGAACTGTGTATCCCATATCTACTGTATCACCCCAGTTAAGCATACCATAGCATCTTGAATGTCCATCTGCTTTTGCCATAAGTGCTATTTCCACATCTTCATCATATTTATCAGGAAATACATCAAGCATTGCACCAGACTCTTTAAATATCTGAGGTGCTATATATGGTCTGTCTGGCATCTGATATATAAGACTTCTATTATCTATCTCCCATATATGAGTTTCTGGACTATGCCAGTGTATAAGGAAGTTCTGTTCTTTTGCCATACCTGACTGCATAGTTATCTCACCTACGCCCTCTGGCACAAGCATGACCGCTACACCCTCTGCACATGACTTGATTGCCTTAGGATAATTCTGCTGTGCCTGATGCACTGTTACGCAGAATCCATCATCAGCATCTGTATAGTCAGCCATAAATGTTCCATATAACACTTCTGCATAATGTTCATTAGCCTCTTTTATAAGATAGCTGTCATCTATTGTCTCATTTACTTCTTCACCATTCTTACCTATGATAAAGCTTGTCTTATAGTTTGAAGTGGCAACTATAGTCCTGATATCTGAAACAGGAGCCCTGTGTTCTATCATATCAAGCTCTCCTATTCCTCTTGTCATAAATATAGGTCCATTGTTCTTAGAATTGTCTGTAAGAATATCTCCACATCCAGTTGAATCGTTACCAGCTGCCATATCTATATGTACAAGCTTATCTGTTATCCTGCTGTCCTTTGATTTCTTAATATAAAATACAAGTGATTTTATATTAAGTTCTTCGTCTGATGTATTGATTATTCTATATGATATGTTTACCCATGGTTTTCCTGCATAGGCTGTGATTCGTATCTCAGACTCTATTTTCTTATATTTTATATCTTCTTTATCTATAGAAGCTGTATTTCCGCCTTTATCAGTTTTATTTCCATCTTTATCAGCCTCAACAACATTATAAGCCTTAGCTGAAAGTGTTACCTCTACAGGACCTGGCTTTACTACACGCCACTCTCCTATAGACATCTTATAATCATTTCCTTCTCGGTCCTTTAAAACCGGTCCTTCAAAATTCTCTTCGGTATATATCTTTCTTCCATCAACTAACCTTGTAAATATACTTTCAGAGTTATCAGATACATCAAACTCTAATTCACCACTGTTTACTGTATAACCTGCTTCTGTCTTCTTTACACACACTGCAGCTTTGTGTACATTTACATCCTTTTCTATAGGATTATCATAAGACAGCTTAGAAGCTTCTACAGCTTTATCATACTCTTCACTGCTTACAGAAAGAATCACTTTTGTGCGCTTGTTAGCTGGGAGATCTGCCATAAAGCTTATAAACAGAAACTTAACACTTCCATCATCATAGCTTGATGTCACTTCAGGCTGTATAATGCATTCCTTTCCATTCTGTAATACTGCTATCTCTGATATGCTTTTAAGTTCACCTTTCTTAAATGGAACTGCTACACTGACGCATTCCTGAATCCTTGGATACCTATATAACTTATCCAGATAAATATCTAACATGCTTTATTCCTCCTTGTTATTCCACTGTGCAAACCATTTTTAACACAACAAAACTGTATTAATATGGGTTTTTACCGGTTTTTTTTCATATTTAACTTATATCTTATTATACTCACATTAATATCTGCTAACTACTGTTAAGATTGTCCTTTTTATGATATTATACATATTAATTGACCTTTACCTGCTTTAAGTTAGCAATCAGTACTAAGCATGAAGGTAAATTTATTCACAGAAAGGACT
>UMJY01070690.1_pt1 | contig 11688 bp, 12 predicted proteins | sample 1966191 | NCBI WGS metagenome assembly UMJY01 (sample SAMEA4836161, study PRJEB28245) | human gut metagenome | biome: gut microbiome; material: fecal sample | place: Denmark | collected 2008 | reverse complement strand
TGGCGGCCGCCGGTCGTGCTGTCCAGCAGCTCAAAGCCCAGCGCCTTTTCGCAGTCGCGCAGTATCCGCCATGCCTTAGAGTACGCCATGCCCATCTCCGCCGCCGCGGCGCGCAGAGAGTGACGCTCCCGCACCAGCGACAGAAGCGTCGCCAGCCCGGGACCGAAACACTTGCCCGCCGTGAACAGCCTCACGGATATGTTGTAGTGCATCTTTTCCATATATCTAGTATACCACCCCCTTCCAGAGCCCGTCAACGCTTGACGCTGGTGGAAATGGGTGGTATTGTTGTTCTCAGATGAGAATAACGGAGGCGCAAGTATGGAATTTAGTAAGGCCCTGGGCGTCACGCCCGGCATAACGGCGCTCATCGGCAGCGGCGGCAAGACCAGTCTGCAAAACCGCCTCGCCGCGGAGCTGAGGGCGCGCGGGCGGGTCATACTCTGCACCACGACGCACATAATGCCGCCGCCGGGGATGCGCACGCTGCAAAACGCCTCCGCCGGCGAGGTCCGCCGCGTGCTGGAGACCGACGGCGCGGTCTGCGTGGGCGAGCTCGGCGACGATGGGCGGCTCCACCCGCCGGTGCTGCCAATAGCGGAGCTCGCGCCGCTTGCGGACTACCTGATAATCGAGGCCGACGGCTCCAAGCGCCTCCCGCTCAAGGCTCACGAAAGCTTTGAGCCGGTCATCCCGCCGGGCACCGCGCGCACCGTCTGCGTCGTGGGCCTAACAGGCCTCGGACGGCTCATAGCCGAGGCTGTTCACAGGCCCGAGCTCTTCGCCGCGCTCGCGCACTGCGGCGCGGACGAGCCCGCCACGCCCGAGCGCGTCGCGCGTGTCCTCAACGCCGAGGCGCTGGCGGACATATACTTCCTCAACCAGGCCGACGCGGCGGGGGAGGGCGCGGCAAGGGCGCTCGCCGCGCTGCTGGAGCGCCCAGTGCTCTGGGGCAGCATCCAAAAAGGAGAGATAACATGCTGATATACATCCGCGGCGCGGGCGACATCGCCTCCGGCATCGCCATAAGACTGCGCCGCAGCGGCTTTTGCGTCGTCATGACCGATGTGGCGCGGCCCACCGCCATCCGCCGCACTGTGAGCTTTTCCGGGGCGATAATAGGCGGCAGCCAGCGCGTCGAGGACGTCACCGCCCGGCTCGCGCATACGCCGGAGGAGGCGCTCGGGATAGCGCGCGGCGGCGACATCGCCGTGATGGTGGACGAAAACTGCGCCCACCTCGCGGCCATCCGCCCCGACGCCGTCGTGGACGCCATCCTCGCCAAGCGCAACCTTGGCACCACGCGGGACATGGCCCCGGCGGTCATAGGCGTCGGCCCGGGCTTCACGGCGGGCCTCGACTGCCACGCGGTGGTGGAGACGATGCGCGGCCACACGCTCGGGCGTGTGTACTACACGGGCTCGGCCCTGCCTAACACCGCCGTGCCGGGCCTCATCGGCGGCTACGCGGGCGAGCGCGTGCTCCGCGCCCCGGCGGACGGCGTGTTCCGCCGCCTGCGCGACATCGGCGACCTGGTCGAGGCCGGTGACACGGTCGGCACGGTGGAGGGCGAGCCGATGGCCTGCACGATATCCGGCGTCCTGCGCGGCATCCTCGCCGACGGCACGCCCGTTTTCCGCGGCATGAAGGCCGGGGACGTGGACCCGCGCGGGGAGGTCGAGAACTGCTATACCGTCTCGGACAAGGCCCTCGCCGTGGGCGGCGGCGTGCTCGAGGCCGTGCTGCGCCTCACGGGGGCCATTGAAAAAGCGGAAAGGGGAGAGGCAGATGGAAAATGAGATAAAGCTCACAAAGCTCGCCAAATGCGCCGGCTGCGGCGCAAAGGTCGGCGCGGGCGTCCTTGCCCAGCTGCTGGAGGGGATAAAGGTCCGCCATGACCCGAACCTGCTCGTCGGCTTCGACAAGAGCGACGACGCCTCGGTCTACAAGGTCACGGACGACCTCGCGCTGGTGCAGACGGTCGACTTTTTCCCGCCCATCGCGGACGACCCCTACACCTTCGGCCAGATCGCAGCGACCAATGCGCTCTCGGACGTCTACGCCATGGGCGGCGAGCCCAAGCTGGCGCTCAACCTCATGTGCGTGCCGGAGAAGATGCCGCGCGAGGCCGTCCACGCCCTGCTGCGCGGCGGCTACGACAAGGTCTACGAGGCCGGAGCCGTCATCACCGGCGGCCACAGCATCCTTGACGACGAGCCGAAGTACGGCCTCGCCGTCACGGGTTTCGTCCACCCGGAGCGCATACTCACCAACTCCGGCGCGCGGCCCGGCGACGTGCTCATCCTCACCAAGCCCCTCGGCATCGGCGTCCTCACCACCGCCGCCAAGGCGGAGCTCTGCTCCGAGGAGACGATGCGCTATGCCGTGGAGCTCATGACCACCCTCAACAAGTCCGCGCGCGACGCCATGGTCAAATACCGCGTCCACGCCTGCACGGACGTGACCGGTTTCGGCCTGCTGGGCCACTCCTGCGAGATGGCCGAGGGCAGCGGCGTCGCCATAGAGTACGAGGTCGCGCGCTTTAAATTCATCGACGAGGCCGTGCAGCTCGCCAAGGAGGGCCTCCTGCCCGAGGGCATGTACCGCAACCGCTCCTTCGCCGAGTGCCGCGTCGATCCCGGCGAGGCCGAGCTCTGGCAGCAGGACCTGCTCTACGACCCGCAGACCTCCGGCGGCCTGCTCATGGCCGTGGATCCCGCCGACGCCGACGCGCTCATGGCCGAGCTCGAGGGCAGCGTCCCCGCGGCACAGCGGGTGGGCCGCGCGCTCGAGTACGACGGCGGCGCGCTGATAAGGCTGAGGTGAGCGCCGTGGTGTATCTCGATAACGCCGCCACCTCCTTCCCGAAGGCCCCCGGCGTGGCCGCCGCCATGGCCGAGTACGTCGAAAAGGTCGGCGCCACGATAAACCGCTCGTCCTACGCCGCGGCACAGGAGGCGGGGCTCGTGACCCTCACGCTCCGGGAGCGGCTCTGCCGCCTCTTCGACCACCCGGACCCCACCCACGCCGTCATCACCGCGGGCGCGACCGCGTCGCTGAACCTGCTCATAAAGGGCCTGCTCCGCCCAGGCGACCACTGTGTCGTGTCCTCGATGGAGCACAACGCCGTCATGCGCACGCTGGTGCAGCTCGAGCGCGAGGGCGTGAGCTTTGACCGCGTGCCCTGTGACGGGGAGGGGCGCATGGACGTCTCAGCCCTGCCCGGCCTCATCCGGCCGAACACCCGCCTCGTGCTCATCGCCCACGCCTCCAACGTCAGCGGCACGGTGCAGGACGCCGCGGCGGTTGGGAAAATGTGCCGTGAATACGGCGTTCCCTTCGCCCTCGACGCCGCCCAGTCGGCAGGGCACATGGACGTCGATTTCACGGCCCTCGGCCTCTCGGCGCTGGCGGTGCCCGGACACAAGGGCCTGCTAGGCCCGCAGGGCATCGGCGCGCTGCTGCTCACGCCTGAGCTGGCAAAGCGCCTGACCCCGCTCATCGCGGGCGGCACGGGAAGCGCGTCGGACTCCGAGGAGCTGCCCGACTGGATGCCGGACCGCTTTGAATCCGGCACACTGAACCTGCCCGGCATTTACGGCTGGGAGGCGGCGCTGCGCTGGATAGAGGAGACCGGCGTCGAAAAGCTCGCTTCGCATGAAAAAGCGCTCACCGCGCGCTTCCTCGACGGCGTGTCCGCCCTCAAAAACGTCCGCCTCTACGGCCCGCGCACGACGGAGGGCCGCACCGGCGTCATCAGCCTCGGCTTCACGGGCTGCGACAACGCCGACGCCGCCTGGCGGCTCGAGCGCGAGCACGGCGTCCTGACCCGCTGCGGCCTCCACTGCGCCCCCGCCGCGCACCGGAGCCTCGGCAGCTTCCCGGAGGGCAGCGTCCGCTTCTCGATGGGCTGGGCCAACACCGAGGCTGACATCGACGCCGCCCTCGAGGCCATCGCGGAGATCTGAGAGCGACTTCCAGCTAAAAAATATTCGAGATGCCTCAAAATTTTGTTGAAAATCCTCAAACGTTATTCTATAATGAGAATAACGTGTGAGGATAATTTTTGCAAAAAGAGAGGGATGCGTGTGAAAAAAGTGAGTTGGATCGTCGTGATCACGGGCGCGGCGGTCGGCCTCGCGGCGATCGTGCTGACGCTGCTTGGCAACCCGGCGAACATGGGCTTCTGTATAGCCTGCTTCCTGCGCGACATCGCGGGAGCCTGCGGGCTGCACAGCGCGGCGAAGGTGCAGTACGTCCGGCCGGAGATCATCGGCCTGGTGCTGGGCGCGTTCGTCATGTCGGCCGCGACGCGGGAGTTCCGGGCCAAGGCGGGCTCGTCCCCGGCGACGCGCTTCGTGCTCGGCGCGTTCGTGATGATCGGCGCGCTGGCGTTCCTGGGCTGCCCGCTGCGCATGATCATCCGCCTCGGCGGCGGCGACCTGAACGCGCTGGTGGCGCTCGTGGGCTTTGCCTGCGGCATACTCTGCGGCGTATTCTTCCTCAACCGCGGCTTCTCGCTCAAGCGGGCGTACCCGGTGGGCAAGGCCGAGGGCGGCGTCCTGCCAGCGATAATGGCGGGGCTGCTCATCCTCTTCCTCGCCGTGCCGGCGCTGTTCAAGGCCAGCACCGAGGGCCCCGGCTCCATGCACGCGCCGGTCGTCGCGGCGCTGCTCATCGCCCTCGTCGTGGGCGCTCTGGCGCAGAGGGCGCGGCTCTGCATGGCGGGCGGACTGCGCGACGTGTTCCTGTTCAGGGATTTCAAGCTGCTTTACGGCTTTGTGGCCATCTTCGTCGTCGTGCTCGTGGGCAACCTCATAAACGGCACCTTCAAGCTGGGCTTCACGCTCCAGCCGGTGGCGCACAGCTCGCATGTGTGGAACTTCCTCGGCATGGCCCTGGTGGGCTGGGGCTCGGTGCTGCTCGGCGGCTGCCCGCTCAGGCAGCTCATCCTCGCGGGCGAGGGCAACGGAGACAGCGCCGTGACGGTGCTCGGCATGATGGCGGGCGCGGCCATCTCGCACAACTTCGGCCTCGCGGGCAACGCGGACGCGCTCAATGAGGCGGGCGAGATAGTCGTAGGCGGCATCTCCACGGCGGGCAAGATCGCGGTCATCCTCGGCTTTGCCGTCTGCCTGGCCGTGTCGCTCATGAATCTCCCGGGGAAGGAGGAGAAGGCATGAAGACAGTGGACGCAAGGGGCCACTCCTGCCCCATACCGGTGGTCATGGTGCGCAAGGCGGTGACGTCGGAAAAGCCGTCGGAGCTGGAGGTGCTGGTGGACAACCAGTGCTCTGTTGAGAACGTGACGCGCTATGCGCACAGCCAGGGCTACACGGTGGAGACCTCGGCGCAGGGCGCGGATTTCCGGCTGGAGCTGAAGAAGTGACGCGGTACATAGCGACGTTCCACACGCATCTGGCGGCGCTGCGGAGCAGCCGGAGCCTGACGGCGGCGGGGATAGCGGCGCAGATGACGCCGGTGCCGCGCAAGCTGTCGAGCTCCTGCGGCACCTGCGTGCGCTACGAGAGCGAGGCGGCGGCGCTGGAGCTGCTGGACGCGGACGCCGAGGCCGTGTACGAGGACGCCGAGGGAAAATACACTCTGATACACAGTTTTGAGGCTTAAAAGCATAAAGATGCCGCAGTATTGCGGCATCTTTATGCTTTTTGCAATCAAAATGTAGTTGCATCGACGCAAAAAAGGTGATAGAATAAATTGTAAATATCCAAATGGCCATGGCCATTTCCCGAGGCGGGCATTCTCCCCGCCTCATGGCCTTTTGGAATCAGATAATCAAAAGGGGAGGAACACTTATGAAAAAATCAGTTCTGGCCATAGCGTTGGCTGTACTGATGGCAGTATCACTCCTGACCGTCGGCGCAATGGCGGAGGGGACAGGCAGCGGTACGGCTGACGACCCGTATACCTCGGTTGCTGCCTATAATGCGGGCATCGCGAATGGCGCAAAAGATGGTCAAGATGTGTACCTGACCATAACTGGCGGCAGTTTTACTGAAGGACAGTTCAATCTTTCAAATGTCCAGAGCAGCGTCAATCCGCCTAAACTGCACCTGAAAATTACCGGCGCTACTTTCACCGGCAATACGGCAGGCGATGGAACCAATTCCTCTTTCATGTACCTGCCCAACTGCCAGGAGCTCGTGATTGACAACTGCAATTTTGATGCTGGCAGCGGACTGAAATACGGCATCAACTGGAACCTGATTCAGATTCAGGATGCAGTTGTCTCCATTACCAACAGCTCATTTACTGGAACTTATGAGAAAAATGCAATAAAGCTCAATCAGCGCAACGGCTCTGATGATACTGCAAACGATGTTAAAGTTGGCGCCGACACAAAACCTGCTACGATAAAGTCTGCTGTAATCGAAAACTGCACCTTTACCGGCACAAATGCAGTTATAGCTCTCGGCAGCCAGGGCAAGAACGATGCTGGGGCGGCCTCTCCTTCTACTGGAGCTTTTCCAATACGCATTTCCGATACTAATGCAACAGTAAAGGTTGATTATCTGGCTGCTAACAATGAAACTGCTGCAAGTGTAATGATTACTGAGAGTGATGTGCTGACCAAGACCGCCAACGGCGACCTTGGAAAGGCTGAGGACTTTGTTGCCAGCATAGGCAGTGATTATTATACCAGCTTGCAGAGTGCTATAAATGCCGCAGAAGATGGTAGCGAAATAGTTCTGCTGAAAAGTGTGTCTTATGGTGAAAGAATAAATGTAAGAAACAGTGTTACATTGAATTTGAATGGAAATACGTTTTCCTCGACAAATGCAAATGCAATGCTTGTTTATCCCAACAAAGTGCTAAGACTTAAGAATGGAAATCTGGTAAACACTGTTGGTAATGGAGTATTCGTTTATAAGGATGGCACTGTTTATGTTGAGAATGATGTAACAATCAATACAGAGGGCTCAGGCGTTACAGGAACAAATAATAAAGGTGATGTCGGTAACGCTAAAATGTACATATATGGTACGATAATCAGTAATTATATAGCGGTTTTTGTTCAGGGACCTTGCAATACTGTAGTTATTGATGGCGCACATATAGAATCCAACTATTGGACATTATATCAGAACGGCTCATACGGCGGCAGTACGTTCAATATTGAAAATAGTACCCTGGAGGATAAGTCTGAAGGCGGCGCCGGTATCTATATCTCCAATAGCCTGTCTAATTCCAACAATCCAGACCAGGGGCAGCAGACTCTTACCATTGTCAACAGTACAATAAAAGGCAACACGGCTGTAGAAGTAAAGTTCACCGATGTGAATATTAGCGGTGAAAATACTGAGCTTATCGCTACTGGAGAAGTTCAAGAGCCGCATCTCAACAACAATGGCTCTGTTACTGCTGGTTATGCTCTTGCTATTACCCACAACGGAACTGATACATCCAAGGATGCCTCTAAAGGCGATATAAACATTTTGGCAGGTAGATTTGTCGGCCCTGTTGCCATTCAGGATCCGTCTGATTCTAAGGAAACTTTGGCTGATATGAAAGTCTCCGGCGGTACCTTCTCCAATTCTGTAGCTCAGTATGTTGCTGATGGCTTTAACTATGAGCTCAACAATGGCGGAGAATACACTTACTATTCCACCCTTGAAGCTGCCATTGCGGCTGCCAAGCCGGGCGCGGAGATAAAGCCCGTTGATGCTCCGTCTGGTGTTACCATGTACAACGTCGTTGTCAATCCTGTCAATGGCGGAAAAGTGATAGACATCGAACTCCCCGCCGGCACTGAGTACATCCTCCCCAACGTCACCAACAGCGGCTACATATTCCTCGGCTGGCGCGATAACAACAACGTCACGCACAAGGCCGGCGAAGCCGTTACCATCACTGCCGACACCACCTTTGTGGCTGTGTGGGGCAACCTGCCGGATGTGAAGCCCAGCGAGCCGGAGACTCCGGAGACCCCGGTCTTCCCGTTCTATGACGTGACTGCCCGCGACTGGTATTACAGCGCGGTGAAGTATGTCTACGAGAAGGGCCTGATGGACGGCGTTGACGTGGGCGTGTTTGCTCCTAACGACACGCTGACCCGCGCGATGGTCTGGACCATCATCGCCCGCGCCGAGGGTGTGGACACCACCGGCGGCGCGACATGGTATGCCAAGGCCCAGGAGTGGGTCACGGCGAAGGGCATCTCCGACGGCGAGAACCCGACTGCGGCCATCACCCGTCAGGAGCTGGTGACCATGCTCTACCGCCTGGCCGGTGAGCCCGCGGTGAGCGGCACGATCACCGCGCCCGACGCGGCGAGCGTGAGTACTTGGGCTCAGAGCGCCATGACCTGGGCGATGAACATCGGCCTCGTCGAGGGCGACGAGAACGGCGCGGTCACGCCGACCGCCACCGCTACCCGCGCCCAGGCTGCGGCCCTCATCATGCGCTACCTCGAGGCTTAAAACTCAATTACTCAACAGCAAAGGCCCGGGAGGATTACCTCCCGGGCCCTTTTTGCGCCTTTGACACCAGAAAAATCGGTAAAATGCCGAACAAAAACGTCCAAATGCACGAAAACGGCCACACCGCGCGCCGCGTGTTGCATTATTTCCCGGGTTCTGCTAAAATGTAAAAAACATTGTATGGGTGCATCGAATGAAGCTGCGCAAGTACATTCCCATTATAATAATGCTCTGTCTCGCGGCGGCCGCGGCGATACTCATGCTCTCGGGCGACGGCGTCACGGTCGAGATGCTCACCAGCTATGCGCCGAAAAACACCTTTGTCGCCGTGCTGGTCGCGCTCATCGCCTACGCCGTCAAGAGCCAGACGGTGTTCGTGCTCTACGGAGTCGTGGCCACGGCGGTGGGCATAGTGTTCGAGCCGCCGCTCTCGCTGCTGGTGAACGCGCTCGGCTCCGTCATCTGCATCAGCGTGCCGTACTTCACCGGCCGGGCCTCCGGCGGCGCGGCGGCGCGGCGGCTGCTCAAAAAGTACAAGCGCCTCGGCGAGGTCTATGAGGACAACCGCGACAACCTCTTCCTCGTCTCGCTGGTGCTGCGCGTCACTAACCTCTCAAACGACATCCTCGGCCTCTTCTTCGGCGCGCTGGGGATGAACTACTGGCAGTACCTCGCCAGCAGCTTTGTCGGCATACTGCCCACCATGGTGCTCTACACCGTGCTAGGCAACGACCTCGACCTGACCAGCACGCCTGTGCTGATCTGCCTGGGCGTCGATGTGGCGTGCATAGCCGCGGCCTGGCTGGTGCTGCGGCTCAGGAAAAAGAGAAAGGGGAAACCTAATGAAGAAAAAGCTCTCTGAAGGCAGAGAGTCCAAGCGCCAGGCCCTGCTCCGCAAGAGGAAGGAGGAGCCCGCCGCGTTCTGGACCTATGTCGTCCTGCGCTTCATCGTGATACTCATCCTCATCCGCTGCATACTCCGCGCCGACATCGAGAGCGCCTTCGTCTGCGTGCTGGTGCTGGTCATATACACGCTGCCGCTGCTGGTGGAGACCCGGCTCGACATCGAGATACCGTCGGCACTTGAGGTCATAATCTTCGTATTCGTGTTCGCGGCGGAGATAATGGGCGAGCTGCAGGCGTACTTCATCAAATACTCCAACTGGGACACCATGCTGCACACCAGCGCGGGCTTCCTGCTGGCCGCCGTGGGCTTTTCGCTGGTCGACCTGCTCAACCGCAGCGAGAACGTCAAGGTTCAGCTCTCGCCGGGATATCTCGCGATAACCGCGTTCTGCTTCTCGATGACCATCGGCGTACTCTGGGAGTTTATCGAGTTCTCCGCCGACCGGCTGTTCCTGCTTGACATGCAGAAGGACACCATTGTGAACGCCATCTCCTCCGTCAGCCTCGACCCAACGGACAGCAACATCTCCATCACCGTCAATGGAATAAAGGACGTCATCCTGGTCACCGGCGATGGGGAGATGCCGCTGGGACTGGGCGGTTTCCTGGACATCGGGCTCTACGACACGATGGAGGACCTCTTTGTGAACTTCATCGGCGCCGTGGTGTTCTCCGTCGCGGCCTTCTTCGAGTGCCGCAGCGAAAAGCGCCCCCTCACGACGGCCCTCACGCTCCGCAGGAAGCGCAAGAGTGCCGAGGGGGGCGCCGCAAAATAACTCAGGCGCAGGCCGCGAGCACCGCGTCAAAGACGTCGCCCGGCATCTTCACGAAGTACCAGCCCAGGTGCTGATAGCCTACGTAGCCGCCCTCGATGAGGCGCAGCTCTATGGTCGTGCCGTCGGACTGGGAAAAGAACAGGTGGCCCTGCACGGCGCTGTCGTAGATGTCGTGGTCGGTATCCCAGGTGTACACGAATTCTCCGGCGCAGAGCTCGTCGAGGAAGGCGGAGACGGTGTCGTCATCGAGCCCGAGCGGCTTGAAGTCGTAAACGGCGTTGTTCCAGTCGTCATGCGTGAGGTATGTGACGTCCTCCATGCGCTCGGCCAGATGCAGGCGGGTGTCAAAGAGGTCGGCGCCGGTGTCGAGCGTGATGCCGTTTAGCCGCTCTAGCAGGAGGGCCGAGCCGTCTTCGCCGAGACAGCAGATGCGAAAGTCGGGGTCGTAGCCGGCGACGGTGTAGAGCTCGCCGGACATGGTGCCCGCGAACTCGACGTAGTCGGACTCCTTGGACCACTCGTCGAGGCTGCCCGTCGCGCGGCCAAGATACTCGCCGAGCAGGGGGGCGGCGTCGTCGAGCCACTCGCCCTGGGTGTAGACCGCGCCGTCGTAGACGACGCAGGCTATCATGTCGGCGGCGAGGCCGTCCGCGGGCTCCGGCAGCTCGATGGCGGGGATGTGGACGCCGCCCGAGGCTTCGGCGTTCGTGCTGCTCTCGGCGGGCGGGGCGTCGGGGAGCTGGGAAATGTTCGCCGAGGGCCGCATCTGCACGGCCAGGGCAATGACAACACAGGCTGCAAGCGCGGCGGCGAGATAGTATACGCCGCGCCTGCGGCTTTTCTTTTTGTAGTCTGCGGCCTCATCGATGAACCTGTCGTCGATGTCGCCGAGGCAGCTGGAAAGGCGGTCGTTTTTCATAGGGTGATATCCTCCGAGATGAGCGCTTCTCTGAGCGAGGCACGGAGCCGCATGAGAAGCGAGGCGGTTTTGGATTTTGTCCAGCCCATGCGCGCGGCGAGGGCGGGGACGCTGTCGAGGTACCAGTAGCGGCGGACGAAGGCGACGCGGTGCTCGCGCGGGAGCGAGGCGAGCCAGCGGTCGATGCAGGCGGTTATCTCGGCGTCGGCGACGGCGCGCTCGGGCGAGGTGGAGATATCCGCGCAGGCGGCCAGCTCGTCGAGGGCGAGGGCGGCCTCACCGCCGCCGCGTTTTTGGCGGGAGGCCTCACCGCCGCCGCGTTTTTGGCGGGAGGCGTCGCGGAGCGCATTGATGGCGAGGTTGCGCGTTATGCGGCCCAGAAATGCGCGGAGGCTCCGCGGCCGTTCGGGCGGTATGGCGCGCCACAGGCGCAAAAGGGCGTCGTTGACGCACTCGTCGGCGTCGCGCGCGTCGGCGAGTATGCCAAGCGCGATAGCGCGGCAGTATGCGCCGTATTTGTCCTGCGCGGCGGGTATCGCAGCCTCGTCGCGTGCCCAGAATAGGTTGATAATCGTCGCGTCGTCCATGCGTCTCCTCCTGTCGAAAGGCCCTTCACTCTTAAAGACCCCAAAACCACGCCAAACGT
>UMJY01009508.1_pt1 | contig 11693 bp, 10 predicted proteins | sample 1966191 | NCBI WGS metagenome assembly UMJY01 (sample SAMEA4836161, study PRJEB28245) | human gut metagenome | biome: gut microbiome; material: fecal sample | place: Denmark | collected 2008 | reverse complement strand
CCGCCGGTGTAGATGTAGATATGGCAGCCGAGCTCCTTGCCTTGGCAGATGATGGAGTCGATGTCCTCGAAGGAAAGGTTGAGCGCGTGTCCGTACTCAGCCGCCCAGCAGCCCGTGCAGCGCAGGTTGCAGGCGCTCGTGGGGTCGAGCAGGATCGCATACGGGATGTTGCACTGATGTTTTTCGCGCATCCTTTCCTGGTGGGGCCATGCCAGGACGCTGCAGTCCACAATGAGCGTCTTGAGCAGCTTGGTGCGTACTTCGGGGTTGAGGTCGAAGATGCGCATCATGAGTCGGTACCAGTTATTGCGTTCGCGGATCGCGGTGTCGAAGGCTCGGCGTTGCGAGGGGAGCACATACTCGGGGACGAATTTGTCCACGAGCGTCATGATGGTGTCGATGTTCTTCTTGGGGTCCTCGTCGAGATAGTCGATGATTTTGTTGAGGGCCGCTCGTTCCGCCGCTTGTGTGAGTGCCATGCTGTTCCTTCTTTCGACGCACTGGAGGCGACGCGGGGCATGCCTACAGTTCGAGTCGCGAAGACGGAGGAACGACTCGTCGCGTCGCCTTGCCGTGAATAGTAACAGCTGTGGTATATTCTACAAATGTGGAATAAGCAACTGTGTCTATTCAACGAAGTTCAGGTAGATGTGGGTTTTGCCTCAAAGGATACGAGCTGTGGAGGAGCAAAGGGTATGGATGGGTGTCGTTTGAGGATGGTCGAGGAGCGAGGTGCCTCAAAGGCGTCCGCGCCGTCCGTGTCCCAGTGCGAGCGGGTCGACCGTCGCGTGCTCCGCTCACGTGCGGCAATGGTCGCGGCGTTCGAGGACCTGTTGGCGGAGAAGGCCTATGAGGACATCACAGTCACCGACATCGCGCGTAAGGCCGATGTGGACCGCAAGACCTTTTACAAGCACTTCGGGTCGATCGACGGCCTGCTCGCTTATGTGCTTGATAGCCATATCGACGATATCGTGGAGAACACGCACGGGTTGCTGGCGTGCACGGGGGAAGGCGAGCAAGGCGGTTTTGCCGTGCGCATCCAGGTGTTTTTCGAGATGGTGAACAGGGCCATCATGGAGAACATCTCGCTCAAGCGGCGCGTGTTCGAGTGCGTTCCCTTCGACCTGATGTTCACCTGCATCAAGCAGTCCATGTATGAGGAGCTTGAGCGTTACTGCATGATCCCGGCGAGCGTGCGCTCCGATCAGCTCGACTATTACCTCTCGTTTGTGTTTGGCGGGATTTTGTCGGCGTACCGGCAATGGATCATGATGGGCGGCGACACCCCCATCGAGAACGTCTCGAGCGCGGCGAGCGCCCTGGTTGCCCGTGGCCTTTCCTCGCTCGAGGGGTTCGAGCCCGCCGAAAGCGGCCTCGCCCCGGGCGCTCCGTGCGCGGTGGATGAGCTCGGGGCGTAGGCGCTTCGAGCTTTATTTGATGACGCGCACGCGATACATGGACGGAATCGTTCTCAGTGCTGCGATGGTGGCCTCGTCGAGGTGCTCGTCGGTGTCGAACATCGTGTAGGCATTTTCACCGGCGCTCTCGTTGACCATGCGTTGCACATTGGCGTTGTCTTTCGCGAGGACGGCGGTGATCTGACCGATCATGTTGGGCACGTTTGCGTGCAGGCATCCGATGCGGCTCGCGGCCCGGGCCTTGCCCATGGAGCAGGTCGGGTAGTTGACCGAATGGGCGATGTTGCCGTTCTCGAGATAGTCCTTGAGCTCGGAGATGGCCATGTCCGCGCAGTTCGCCTCGGCCTCCTTGGTGCCTGCGCCCGAGTGCGTGGTGATGAAGGTCCGCGGCATGCGAACCGTCTTGGGCGTGGCGAAATCGCAGGCGAACCAGGAAAGCTTGCCGGCGCGCAGGGCGGCGTCGACCGCGTCCTCGTCGATGATGGATTCGCGTGCGAAATTGACGAGCACCGCACCGGGCGCGAGCAGCTCGAGCTGGTCGGTCGAGATCATCCCGACGGTATCTGCCTTTGCAGGCACGTGCAAGGTGAGGTAGTCGCATCCGCGGCAGAGGTCCTCGAGCGTGCCCACGCGCTGGACCTCGCGATTGAGTGACCAGGCGTTCTCGACCGAGATGAACGGGTCGTAGCCAAAGACGTCCATGCCGAGCTCCACGCAGGCGTTTGCCACGCGGGACCCCACGTTGCCGAGGCCCACCACGCCCACGCGTTTGCCACGGATCTCGCGCCCCACGAACGCCTTCTTGGCGCTCTCGGCATCCACGAGGATGTCGGGGTCGTCGGCGTTATCGCGCACCCATTGCATGGCTTGGACGATTCCGCGGCTCGACATGATCATCATGGCGATGACGATCTCCTTCACGGCGTTGGCGTTGGCGCCTGGGGAGTTGAACACCACGACGCCCCGGCGCGCGTACTCCTCGATGGGGATGTTGTTCACGCCCGCGCCGCAGCGTCCGATGGCGCGGATGCCCGCCGGGAGTTCGTAGCCGTGCAGGTCGGTGGATCGCATGAGGATGGCATCCGCATCCTCGGTACGTTCGACCAGCTCGTACCCCGCTCCGAAGTCGACCTGTCCGTCTTTGGTGATGTCATCGATGGTCTTGATATATCGCATGGTGAGTTCCTCCGTATCCCGGCGACCGGCACCCATGGGGTCCGGCGCTCAGACAGTCCTGCTCGCACGAAGAGCCCACTGGGCTCTTCGGCTCGTGCGGAAACTCGCGGCGGACCTCATGGGTGCCGTCCTTGCGTTCCGTAGCAGAAATAACAAATGGTGCTGACGAAGCAGAATGAATGGGGCGTCGAGCCCCTAGATAGATCGGCCGCCTCGGGAGGCCTCGAACTCGCGCATGCATGTTGCCAACGCGCCGACGGAGTCCATGGTCACGGCATTGTAGATGCTTGCTCGCAAGCCGCCCGCCATGCGATGGCCCTCGATGCCCTCGATGCCGCGCTCCCGGGCATGGGCTATGAAAGCCTCGTCCGTCTCGGCGTCGCACGTGCGGAAGGTGACGTTGCTCATGGAGCGGCTTTTGGGGTCTGCCGTGCCCTGGAAGAGGTCGCTATCGTCGATGGTGCGGTAGAGCAGGTCGGCCTTTGCTCGGTTGCGCTGCGCCATGGCGACGAGCCCGTCGGTCTGCTCGATCCAGCGGAAGACCTTGCCGCACAGGTAGATGCCAAAGGTGTTGGGTGTGTTGTACATGGAGCCCTTTTCGGCCTGGATGCGCATATTCAGGTAGGTGGGGCATATGTCGGCGCGGGCCGGACCGTTTGCGATGAGGTCCTCACGCACGATCACCACGGTCACGCCCGCGGGCCCCGCGTTTTTCTGCGCGCCGGCGAACAGCAGACCGTAGCGCTCGATGTCGAGCGGACCGGATAGGAAGCAGCTTGACACGTCGGCGACGAGCGGTGTGTCCGCGCAGTCGGGGAGGGTGTGGAACTGCGTTCCGAAGATGGTGTTGTTCTGGCAGATGTAAACGTAGTCGAGGTCACCCGATGCCGCGCGATTCTCGACCGCGCCGAGCTCGGGGATGCGGTCGAAGTTCGTGGCCTCGCTGCTCGCAAGCACCTCGGCGTCTCCGTATTTGCACCCTTCGCGCCAGGCGAGTTTGGCGAAATTGCCGCTCACCACGTATCCGGCTCGTCCCCGGCGCATGAGGTTCAGCGGGATGCCCGCAAACTGCAGGGTCGCACCGCCTTGCAGGAACAGCACGCGGTAGGAAGGCGGGATGACGAGCAGGCGGCGCAAGGTGGCCTCCGCATCCTCGATGATGGCGCGATACGCCTCGGATCGATGGCTCATCTCCAGCACGGACATGCCGCTCCCGGCGTAGTCGAGAAGCTCGTCCTGTGCTTCGCGCAGGACGCATTGGGGCAGTGCGGCGGGGCCGGCTGAGAAGTTGTGCACGCGTGCCATAGTGGGCCTCCCTCGGGTGTCGTACCATTGCCAAGACTTTAGCATCATAAAGTGCTTGTGGTGTCGATATTGGTCGAAGCGTTCATTTGTTTACATGATGCGCCTTCGACTGGATGAGCGTGGCCTCGAGTGCGAAGCGCGGTACAATAACCCTAACGTTCAAGTTGACCTTTAAGGGGTACAGATGGCCATCTTCGTCGTCTCGGACATCCACGGGCATGCGCGCGCCTTCGACCGCGCCCTCGAGCTTGCACAGCCCGGTTCGGACGACACCGTCTTCGTGCTCGGCGATATGGTCGATCGCGGCCCCGACCCGTTGGGCGTGATCGACATGGTCCGCGCGCTTCCGAATGTGCGCGTGCTCATGGGCAACCATGAGGAGATGCTCTACGAGTCGCTCGAGAGCGATGACGAGCGCGACAAGCTGACCTGGCACATGAACGGTGGCTACACCACCTACGAGCAGCTCGAGCAATTGCCGCGTGATCGCTATGTGGACGTTATGGACTGGCTCGTGAACCTGCCCACGTTCGCGGTGGTGGAGGTCGATGATCGCAGACCCTCCGCGGCGCGGGGCGATCGTAGGAGCTACCTGCTTGCCCATGCCGGCGTGGACGCGCCGCGCCTTCGGGCCTCCCTGGATGCGCTCGGTGTCTCTTGCAGCGAGGCGACAGGGTATGCCGCGGCGACCCCGGACGATCTGCTCGCAGCCATGATCGAGCAGGACGTGAACGACCTGCTGTGGATCAGGCGCGATTTTTGGTCGACGCCGACGGGCCTGGTGGGGACGAGCGGCTTGGGGCCGGTGGTGGTTGCGGGGCACACCCCTTCGATCTCGATGCCGCGTTACGCCTCGCTCATGTGCGGGTCGGGGGTTGACGAAGACCTGCGCGGTGTGATGGTTGAGGTCGGCTGCTCGCGTGACACCGGCGGCGTCGCGGATCGCGTCTGCATCGATTGCTCCGCCGCGGCGGGCCATCCCAGTGGCCGCGTGGGCATTATGCGTCTTGAAGATCGCCGCGTGTGGCTCGCCGACATCGAGGAGGGCGAGTAAGCCGCGTTGCGAGGCCGTCATGCGCCGGAACGGCTCTATGCGTGGAACGGGGAGCGGTTTTTCTCGGATAGGTCTTGCCTGATGCGGTGGTACTCGATCGACAGCAGCGCGAGAAGCAGGACCATAGAGGCGAGGTATCCCGCCACGGCGCCGGTAAGGCCCGTGAGCCAGATCAGCGCGGTGGGGATCACCAGGGAGAACGCGAAGGTGATCGCGTAGGGCTTGGTGGCGGAGCTCTGCCGGCGTAGCACCGTGACGATGGCGTAGAGGAAATCGATCGCCGCACTCACGCCGCCCGCGACGATCATCAGGTAGGCGATTCCGCGATACACCTCAAAATCCACACCGTACATGAAGCTCATGATCGGTATCCCCAACCAGCCCATGAACACGAGTGTGCCAGCGGTCATGAGCACGATGACGGCGATCATCGCCAGGACGATCAGATCGAATTTGCGGCGCCTGCGAGGGTTCGACCAGATGTTGGCGAGTCTCAGCAGTTGCGGTTTGTACAGGAACCCGGCGGCGAGCAGGATGCCTTGGGCGGGGAAGAACAGCGCGTTGAAGTACAGCTGGCTGTCGTAGGGGAGCATGCCCTCCATGGCGAACTTGGGCACGCTCTCGATGAGGTTGAACATGAAGAGGGCCGAGAAGAGCGGGAGGCAGTGACGGAACAGCCCGCCTATCTCCAACGGGCTCATGCGTCTCGAGGCTTCGGTTTCCAGAAGGGCGAGCGGAATCGTGACCAGGATGAGGGTGGCGACGGCCGCCAGGCCCGCGGCCGCGCCCGCCAGGGCGATGCTGCGCGTGATGAACAACAGTACGCTGAAGGCGATGATGACCGAGACCGACCTGAGCGCCTGGCTGATGCCGGCGAGGTAGAGCTTGTCCGCCTGTTGCAACCGTCCTTCGTACACATCGGCGAGTCCGTCAACGATCTTGTAGATGTAGATGCCGATGGAGAGCATGAGCATGGTGGCATCGTATCCACGAACGGTGCAGTACAACAGGCCCGCCGCAAGCGCCAGCAGGGAGGTGAGCCAGCGTTGCGCCTGATATGAGGCGAACGAGCACTTCTCGTCGATATCGGATACCTGATAGGTGCGCACGCCGAAGTTCGAGAGGAACATCAAGAGGGTTCCCGCGGCGAACGCCATGGAGAACATGCCCGCCTGTTTGATGCCTGCGAGCTGGGTTGCCACGACGGTCAGCACCGGGAAGACCATGCCCCATGCGCCGGTGCCCACGGTGTTCCACAGGTAATCGCGTGCGGTCTCCCCGCTGCCGTACTCGGATTCCTGCGAGGCAAGGCCGCCGTCGTAAACGGCGGCGATCAGTCGTGTCCACCATGCGTCGACCAGCCGCGCGATCGGGCCGGGCTCGTGTTTGGAGGGGCCGTCGGCGGCTTTCCCCGCCTGCGCGGCCGTGCTCGCGTGCGGGTTTCCGAATAACGTCACGCTGCGCTTGCGTTCGTGCCGCTTGTGGAGCGAGCGGACCTTGTCGCGCAGGTTGTCGAGAGGGTGCAGGGGCACGGTTCCTCCAATCGGTCGTCTCGGCGCGGGGTGGGCCTTCGCGGTGGGGCTGGGTTGCAAGCAGGATGCGGGGGTTGAAAATGTCAATGCCGAGCCTGCTGAATGGTACGATGTTTCAGCGCGACCGGCGACGGGGGGAAGTCGCCGTGAACGTCGCGCGGCATTACCGCCGCCCGTGAGATCGGACATAGTACATCGGAGATCGTTAGGAGTCGCCGTGTCAATCGCTGCCCTCGCTGTTCCATTCGTATTGGCATTGTTACCCATTATCTGGTTGGTCGTTGCGCTCATCGCGCTGCACCTTCCCGCGTGGAAGGCCGCCATCGGATCCTTCGTCATCGCTTGCGGATTGGCGCTCACTTGGTGGGGCATGCCCGCCATCGAGGTCGCTACCGCGAGCCTCGAGGGTTTCGTCATGGCACTGTGGCCTATCGTCCTCGTCATCATCGCCGCGGTGTTCACATACAACCTGTGCGTGCGTACGGGGGCCATGGACGTGATCGGTTCCATGATCACCTCGCTTTCTCGTGACCGCCGCGTGCTCGCGCTGCTTGTGGCCTGGTGCTTCGGTGGCTTCATGGAGGGCATGAGCGGCTTTGGCACCGCGGTCGCCATTCCCGCCGGCATGCTCGCCGCCCTCGGCTTCCCGCCGCTGCAGGCCGTTCTCGTCTGCCTGGTCGCCAACGGCGTCCCGACCTGCTTCGGCTCCGTCGGCGTTCCCACGGTGTCCCTCGCGGGTCTCACGGGTCTCGATCCCATTCAGCTCGCGTTCACCGAGATGCTGCAGACCGCCCCCTTCTTCGTCATCGTGCCTTTCATCATCGTCATGATCGCGGCGGAGCCTGCGAACGATGCCTCGGCAAAGCTTGGCCTGGCCGCCCGTCTGCGCGGTGCGGGTATGATCGCTCTGGCTTCGGGCGTCGCGTATGCGCTGCCGTCGCTGGTGGTCGCCGCCTTTGTCGGCCCCGAGCTCACGGTCGTGGTCGGTTCGCTGTGCTCCCTGCTCGTCACCGCCATGCTTGCCCGTCGTCAAAAGACGGTCGCGCCCGAGTTCGAGATGCACGTGGATGCTGCCGAGCGCGTCACGCCCCGTCGCGCCCTGCGTGCCTGGTCCTGCTTCATCTTGATCTTCGTGCTGCTGCTGTTGACGTCCAAGCTCGTGCCCGCGGTCAACGCCTGGCTCGCTCAGTTCTCGAGTTCCGTCACGATTTTTAGCGGCGCCGACCCCTCGACTGTCACGTTCATGTGGGTGAACACGCCGGGCGTGTGGATCTTCATCGCCGCGTTCGTGGGCGGGCTCATCCAAGGCGCGACGCCGCGCGTGATGGGCGAGGTTCTTGTGGCCACGGTCAAGCAGATGATGCCCACCGTCATCACGATGCTCGCCGTCCTCGGATGCGCCAAGGTCATGGGCTACGCCGGGATGATCGGCGCTGTCTCCTCCTTCTGCATCGCCGTCACCGGCTCACTGTTCCCGCTCATGGCTCCGGTCATCGGCGCGGTCGGTGCGTTCGTCACGGGCTCCGGTACGAGCTCGGGGCTGCTGTTCGGATCGGTGCAGCTGCAGGCCGCCGAGGCCCTGGGCATGGACCCGTATTGGATCGTGGCCTTGAACTCCCTCGGTGTCGGCGCGGGCAAGATGATTTCGCCCCAGTCGCTCGCCATCGGAATGGCCGCCGTTCAGGTCACCGGTGCCGAGGGCAAGCTGCTTTCCCGCGTGCTGCCCATCGCGGTCGTGTTCGTGGTGCTGATGGCCGCACTTGGTCTGGGTGGTGCTGTGCTCTAGCGCCTGTCTGCCATCCAGTCGCCCAGGCCCTTGCGCATAATCCCTTCGACCGTGGTTCCGCTTCGCTTCACAGAAACGGTCTGCGGGAATATGCTCCAGGGCCTGGGCTACGGCAGCGCAGCCGGAAGGCGCCGGAGGGTTTCCCCGCAGCGCGTTTTTGTGGAGCGCAGCGGAACCACGCGCGAAGGGGAAATCCCGCAGGGGCCTTCCGCGGTGGGGATAGATGTATGAAAAAGGAGCCCCGTGCAGGTGGATGCACGGGGCTCCATTGCGTTGGCTTTACGCGGGCACTAGGCGCGAGGGCCGGCGTTTTTCACGTTCTCGGGCAGGTGGGCGTACTTCTTCTCGAAGTTCTCCTGGAACATGCCGGCGAGCTTCTTGGCCGTGGCGTCGTACTCCTCTTTGCTGGACCAGCACTTCCACGGGACCATGACCTCATCGGGAACACCGGGGCAGCTGGTGGGGATGTCCAGGTTGAAGACGTCGTCGTGAATGAACTCGGCCTGCTCGAGCGTGCCGTCGAGCGCTGCGTTGACGTTGATGCGGTTGTAGTCGAGCGGGATGCGGTGGCCAACGCCGTAGGAGCCCTCGACCCAACCGGTGTTCACCAGGTAGACGCGGGTCTTGCCGGAGGCGATGCGCTCACCGAGCATGTCGGCGTAGACCATGGGGTCGAGCGGCATGAACGGCTCGCCGAACAGGGCCGAGAAGGTGGGGACGGGCTCCTTGATGCCCAGCTCGGTGCCGGCGACCTTGGAGGTGAAGCCACTCACGAAGTGGTACATGGCAGCGTCTGCGGACAGGCGGGAGATGGGGGGCAGCACGCCGAAGGCGTCGCAGGTGAGGAAGATGACCGCGGTGGGCTCGCCGCCCGCGCCCTCGAGGCAGCTGTTGGGGATGTGCTCGACGGGGTAGCCGACGCGCGTGTTCTGCGTGAGGGAGACGTCCGCATAATCGGGCTCGCGATGCTCGTTCAGGATCACGTTCTCGCACAGGGCGCCGAACTTCACGGCACGGAAGATCTCGGGCTCGCGCTCCTCGGTGAGGCCGTCGCACTTTGCGTAGCAGCCGCCCTCGAGGTTGAAGATGCCCTCGCCCATGGCCCAGCCGTGCTCGTCGTCACCGATGAGCAGGCGCTTTGGGTCGGCGGAGAGGGTGGTCTTGCCGGTGCCGGACAGGCCGAAGAACACGGCGGTGTCGCGGGATTCGGGGTCCATGGAGGCTGAGCAGTGCATGGGCAGCACCTTGTCCTCGACGGGGAGCAGGTAGTTCATGACGGAGAAGACGGACTTCTTAATCTCGCCGGAGTACTCGGTGCCGGCCACGACCACGACGCGCTCGGCGAAGTTCACGAGCACGGCGGCCTCGGAGTTCAGGCCCTCGATCGCGGGGTCGCACTTGTAGCCGGGGGCGGCGAGGATGGTGAAATCGGGTTCGCCGTAGGCGGCGCGCTCCTCATCGGTGGGGCGGACGAGGAGCTGCGTGATGAACAGGGCCTGGCTGGCGCGCTCGCAGGCGATCATGAACTTGCGGGCGTGGGCGCGGTCGGCGCCGGCGAGGCCGCGCACGACGTAGAGGTCGCGCTCACCGAGGTATGCCGCAACGCCGTCGCGGACCTTCTCGTAGCTTTCCTGGGAGATGGGAACGTTCACGTTGCCCCAGGCGATGGTTTCGTGCACGTCGGGGGTGTCCACCACGAAGCGGTCCTTGGGGCTGCGACCGGTGTATTTGCCGGTTTCGACCACGAGGGAGCCGTTGGACGCGAGCTTGCCCTCATGATGGGCGAGTGCCTCCTCGACGAGCTCGGCGGGGACCATGTCGAGGTGGATGGAGTCTGCGCCGGCATGGACGCCGTAGCCCTCCAGAACCTTGGTGACGGAATCAGTAGCCATTGTGATCCTCCTCAGGATGGGGTTCGGTATCGATTTCTCGATGCACTTGAGCGCTGCGGAGGGCTGTCGTGCCGCCCTGGATATGCGCGTGCATGTCAAAGTGCGTCGCGAAAAACGTTTTACCATTGCATCGAGGTATTAGTACCGCATCTGCGAGGGGGTTCATGCGTGGTATTCGGCAAGGGCCACGCGTCATTCGGCGGGCGGTAGGTTTTCAACCGTCTGTGCGCCCTGGGTGCGGCCTGCGGCCCGTTGCGCGTCCATGGGAATGACGATGGCGAAGTGCCGTTGCGGCTTGCGAGGCTAGGACTTCGTCTCCATCTTGGCCCGGCAACGCGGGCAGGTCACGCGGAGCTTGCCCTTGCCCTTGGGCACGGACAAGATCTGCCCGCAGTTGGGGCATTTGAGGAAGCGCGAGGTCTTGCGCTCCTTCCACATCTTCTGGGCGGTGCGCTTCGCGCGCTCGTACTCGATGTTGGGAACGGCGGAGGCAGTGGGGCCGCCGGAGGCGTTGCGACCGGCAGGGGTGATGGAGCCGAGGTGTGCAACGAGGTTGCCCAGCACGGGGACGCGCTTGGAGAAGGAGCGGAACGCGTTGTTCTCGTTGCAGCGGACGGTGATGTTCTTGGAGAACGCGCGCGCGAGTGCGAGCAGCACGATCGCGAGCGCGATCCACGTCAGCGGGTCGAGGTTTGCGATGGTGCCGATGAGGGCGAGCAGCATACCTGCGCCGCCGAGCACGCAGGTGAGCTCGTCGACTCCGTAGCGGTCTTTCATGAAATCGTTCATGGGTGCCTTTCCCTGTCTGCGCCCGCTGCGCGAACGCCGTCCATATCATGGTCTCACGGTACCCGTATCCGGGCGCCGCGCTACCACGATACCCCTATTTCGCCAGCTTCTCCACGATGGCTTCGATTTCTGCGAGCTTGGCGTCACGCTCGGCCTGCGTTCCCTGGGCGAGTGCCTGCTGCACGCAGCCTCCGATGTGGGCCTTGAGGACGTCGGCGTTGATGCGTCCGATGAGGGATTGCGTTGCCATGAGCTGCGTTGAGATGTCGATGCAGTAGCGGTCCTCCTCGACCATCTTCATGATGCCCTCGATCTGGCCGCGGGCGGTCTTGAGCAGGCGCATGGTCTTATCACGGTCGGCCATCATGGGCGGTTACGCTTCCTGCACGGACAGAGCGCGGAATTTCTCGCCCGCGCCGTTCACGGCCTCGGCGAGCTGTTCGGGCGTGACGTCATCGGAGCACTCGACGGTCACGGTCTGCGTCTCGTGGTCTGCGTCGGCGTCGGTCACGCCCGCGACGTTGAGCAGCGCCGTTTCGACGGTGGCGTCGCAGTGGCCGCACATGAGGCCCTCGGTCTTGATGATGTAGTTCATGGTTGTTCCTCTCTCTTCGTCTCAATTGGGGACAGGCACCGATTGAGACATTTTTCATACGATTGCGTTCCGACGTCTCAATCGGTGCCTGTCCCCAATTGAGACGGTTGGTCGATGTGCCTGGGCTGGAAGGTCCTCAGGCG
>UMJY01023524.1_pt1 | contig 11720 bp, 11 predicted proteins | sample 1966191 | NCBI WGS metagenome assembly UMJY01 (sample SAMEA4836161, study PRJEB28245) | human gut metagenome | biome: gut microbiome; material: fecal sample | place: Denmark | collected 2008 | reverse complement strand
GATGTCGTGCAACGGGGCGGCGGCGCATACCGCTTATTCGCTCAGCCGGTAGGCTTTCGGCGTCATTCCGGTATGCTTCTTGAAAAAACGGCCGAAAAAGGAGGGGTTCGGGAAATTCAGGTAGTTGGCTATCTGCTGGACGGTCATCTGCGAGGTACGCAGCTGGGTCTTGGCATCGAGAATCACCGCCTCGGCTATCCATTCGGCCACGCTCCGGTTGCTGATCTTCTTGACCACCGAGGCGAGGTACTTCGGTGTCAGACACAGTTCCCGGGCATAGAAAGCCGTTGCCCGTTGTTCCCGGTAGTGGCGCATGATAAGCTGCATGAGCCGTTTGAAGATTTCCTCGTTGCGGGTCAGCCTGCGGTTGTCCTTCGGATGTTTGGCCTGATACAGCGCGCTGATCTCGAAAAACATCGACAGCAGCAATTGCAGCGTGATCTCGCGGGTATAGAGATGATTCTGCCGCGTTGCCTTTTCGCGCAGCCGGTCGAAGTAGTCCGCCAGCATGTCGGCGTCTTCGTGCGACAGCAGGAGGACCGGATTGTGGAACATATAAGGGTAGAGCGGGACGACCGATTGCGGAACGCCCTTCAGAAAGTCGGTCGAAAATCCCGCGGCGCGCAGGCTCAGATCGTCGCTTCGCTGCGATACGTGGACAATCGAGCCGGAAAACAGCACGATCAGGTCGTTTTCGACGATCTCGTAGATTTTCAGGTTGATCGAAATGCGGCATCGGCCGCCGGCGCACAGCACGAGCGCTCCTCCCCCGAGCCGGACGGGGCGGTCGAACGGTTCCAGCCCGTTCCATCCGTCGTCCGAGACGGCGAGATTGGCAGCCAGGTAGCCCCCGCTCTCGTGCCGGGCGAGCTGGGCGATGCGGACTGTGGGAAGCGCTGTTTTTTTTGCCATCGGGGGAACTTTTGTTAAATTGGAAACGAACCGGAACAAAGGTAGTCATACCGTAGCGGAGTTGCAAGCGAAACGAAAGCCCGAAAACGACTTTTAGGTCATCAATTAGGCGTGTCAGGACTTTTTTGTCCCGTTCAACTCCGTACCTTTGAACGTGTTTTAAACAGGATATAGAGTATGGAATCGGAAAAAATAGCAGGCGCTGCCGGCGGTCGTAAAATCACGGGACATATCTCGCAGATCATCGGCCCGGTCGTGGACGTGGCGTTCGAGGGACCGGAGAACGAGATCGTGCTGCCGAGCATCCATGACGCGATGGACATCCGCCGCGACGACGGCCGGACGCTGATCGTCGAGGTGCAGCAGCACATCGGCGAGAATACGGTTCGTACCGTGGCGATGGACAGTACCGACGGGTTGCGCCGCGGTATGGAGGCCGTCTCGTATTTCCGGCCGATCACGATGCCCGTGGGCGAGCAGATCAAGGGCCGCCTGATGAACGTCGTGGGCGAGGCGATCGACGGCATGAAGCCGCTCGACGGAAAGGGCGCCTACCCCATTCACCGCGAGCCGCCGAAGTTCGACGAACTGACGACGGTGCAGGAGGTGCTTTACACCGGAATCAAGGTGATAGACCTGTTGGAGCCGTACTCCAAGGGAGGAAAGATCGGCCTGTTCGGCGGGGCGGGCGTCGGCAAGACCGTGCTGATCATGGAGCTGATCAACAACATCGCCAAAAGACACCACGGCTTTTCGGTGTTCGCGGGCGTCGGCGAACGTACTCGCGAGGGCAACGACCTGTTGCGCGAGATGCTCGAGTCGGGCGTCATCCGTTACGGCGAGGCTTTCAAAGAAAGCATGGAGAAGGGCGAGTGGGACTTGTCGAAGGTCGATTACGCCGAGGTCGAGAAATCGCAGGCGACGCTCGTGTTCGGCCAGATGAACGAGCCTCCCGGAGCCCGGAGCTCGGTGGCTCTGTCGGGGCTGACGGTGGCCGAATCGTTCCGCGATGCCGGTACGGGGACCAAGGACATTCTGTTCTTTATCGATAACATATTCCGTTTCACGCAGGCCGGATCGGAGGTGTCGGCCCTGCTGGGCCGCATGCCGTCGGCCGTCGGCTACCAGCCGACGCTGGCTACCGAAATGGGCGCGATGCAGGAGCGGATCACCTCGACCAAGAAAGGGTCCATTACCTCCGTGCAGGCGGTCTACGTGCCGGCCGACGACTTGACCGACCCGGCTCCGGCCACGACGTTCACCCATCTGGACGCCACGACGGTGCTGAGCCGCAAGATCACCGAGCTGGGCATTTACCCGGCGGTCGATCCGTTGGAGTCCACCTCGCGCATTCTCGATCCGCTGGTCGTGGGCGAGGAGCACTATCGGACCGCACAGCGCGTGAAGCAGATTCTGCAGCGCAACAAGGAGCTGCAGGACATTATCTCGATTCTGGGCATGGAGGAGCTTTCGGACGAAGACCGCCTGACGGTCAACCGGGCGCGCCGCGTGCAGCGTTTCCTGTCGCAGCCGTTCACGGTCGCCGAGCAGTTTACCGGCGTGCCGGGCGTGATGGTCGGAATCGAGGATACGATCAAGGGATTCAAAATGATTCTCGACGGCGAGGTCGACGACCTGCCCGAACCGGCTTTCCTGAACGTGGGCACGATCGAGGAGGCTATCGAGAAGGGTAAGAAACTCAAAGCGCAGGCTGCCGTATGACGCTCGAGATACTCTCCCCCGAAAAGACGCTTTTCCGCGGCGAGGCGGAGCGCGTGACGCTGCCCGGCGCATCGGGGGAGTTCACCGTGTTGCGCAACCATGCCCCGATCATTTCGGCGCTCGTGCGTGGGAATGTGAAGTACGTCGAGAAGGGAGGCGAGGAGAAATCGCTCTCGGTCGAGGGCGGTTTCGTCGAGGTGAAAAAGAACAGGGTGACGGTTTGCGTCGGGTAGCGGCGCGGTTTTTGGCCATAGTCGGAAAGAGCGATGAACGATTCGGAACACAGATTCGCAAGGCGGTTCGTCATCGGGGTGACGATCCTCACGCTGGCGGCCGGATGGGGCGGCGCCGCGCTGATCCGGTCGGCTTTTCCGGGGCATTACCTGAGCGTCTTTCCGTACATTCCGTTGGGTTTTCTGCTGTGGGAGCTGCTGTTCATTACGCTGCTGGACCGCAACCGGGGACGCAAGCGTTTCATTTGGCTCTACATGGGCATGAAAGTCGCCAAGCTGTTGTTGGCGATCGTCGCCATCGGCGTCTATACGCTGGGCGTCGGCGTGCAGAACACGGATTTCGTGCTGACGCTCATGGGATATTATCTGATTTACCTGATCTATGAAACGGTGCTTTTCGGCAAGTACGGAAAGAAACCGGAAACAGGACGAGAAAACGATGACTAAGTTACGCTACATACTGATTTGCGCCTGCCTGCTCGTTTTCGGGACTCTGCCCGCAGCGGCCGCCCAAGGCGGGTCGGGCGAGACGGTCGATGTGAAAGGGATCGTCTTCGGACATATCGGCGACTCGTACGAGTGGCATATCACGTCGTGGAACGGACGCGAGCTGAGCGTGCCGCTTCCGGTGATTCTGCGAAGCGAGACGGGGCGCTGGGATGTCTTCATGTCGTCGCGTCTGGCTCACGGGGCCGAGTACGGCGGCTACCGGATTGCGGCGGAGGGACCTTACGAGGGCAAAATCGTCGAACGGATCGACGGAGAAGATGTCAGACCGCTCGATCTGTCGATCACGAAAACGGCTTTCGCGCTGATGCTCAACAGTCTGATTCTGATCTGCATCGTGCTCGGCGTAGCGAGATGGTACAAGAAGCGGACGGTCGAGAAGGCCGTGCCGAAAGGATTCGTCGGCGCGGTGGAGATGTTCGTGATGATGGTCCACGACGATCTGATCAAGAGTTGCGTCGGCCGGGATTACAAACGGTTCGCGCCCTATCTGCTGACGGTGTTCTTCTTCATTTTCGTCAACAACCTGATGGGGCTGATCCCGTTCTTCCCGGGCGGGGCGAACGTATCGGGCAACATCGCCGTGACGCTGGTGCTTGCGCTGTGTACGTTCCTTGCCGTGAACCTGTTCGGAACGCGGGAGTACTGGAAGGAGATTTTCTGGCCCGAAGTACCCGCATGGCTCAAGGTTCCCGTGCCGATGATGCCGGCGATCGAGCTGGTCGGGATTTTCACGAAGCCGTTCGCGCTGATGATCCGTCTGTTCGCCAACATGATGGCCGGACATGCGGTGATTCTGAGCCTGACGTGCGTGATCTTCGTGACGGTCAGCATGGGGGCGGCCGTGAATGCGTCGATGACGTTCGTGTCGGTGCTGTTCAGCATATTCATGAATCTGTTGGAACTGCTGGTGGCGTTCCTGCAGGCTTATGTCTTCACGATGCTGTCGGCCGTGTTCATCGGACTGGCGCGGGTTCGGCACGAGCCGCATGAGGAGGCGGAAATCTGACGTTTCGCACCGGAACGGAGGCCCGAGGCCGACGGCGGATCGAGGTAACGGAGGATTTCCTGAAAATGAGGAACGATGAGATAGGACGATTACTAATTCGAAACAATAACATTTAAAACAAAGAAGCTATGTTACTGACAATTTTGTTGCAAGTTGCTGCGGAGTTAAGTTTGGGTAAGCTGGGAGCGGCTCTCGGAGCGGGTCTGGCGGCGATCGGAGCCGGCATCGGCATCGGCAAGATCGGCGGATCGGCCATGGAGGCCATTGCGCGTCAGCCCGAGGCATCGAACGATATCCGGACGAACATGATCATCATCGCGGCTCTGGTCGAAGGCGTCGCCCTGTTCGCTGTGGTGGTTTGTTTCCTCGCGCTTTAACGGAAAGGATAAGCTATGGGACTCTTACAACCCGAGTCGGGCCTGCTGTTCTGGATGGTGATCTCCTTCGGGGTCGTCTTCGTGCTTCTGGCGAAGTTCTGCTTCCCCGTGATTACCCGGATGGTGGAGGAGCGGAGGGTTTACGTCGAAAAGTCTCTGGAAGCGGCCAAGCAGGCGAGCGAGCAGCTGGCCGGCATCAAGTCCGAGAGCGAGGCTCTGCTTCAGAAGGCTCGCGAGGAGCAGATGCGTATCCTGAACGAGGCCGCCGCCGCCAAACAGCGGATCATCGAGGAGGCGAAGGCTCAGGCTCAGAACGAAGGCCAGAAGCAACTGGAAGAGGCGAAGCGCCAGATACGGCTCGAAAAGGAGGCGGCCATCCGCGAGGTGCGCGGACAGATCGCCATGCTGTCGGTCGACATCGCCGAGAAAGTGATCCGGGGCAAGCTCGACAGCTCGCCCGCTCAGATGACGATGATCGAGCGGATGCTGGACGAAATGCCCTCCATGAAACAATAGCGTTATGAATACAGGAATGATTCCGGTGCGGTACGCCAAGGCGCTGTTCGAATTTGCTGCCGAGAAAGGCTGCGACGAACGGGTCTACGGACAGATGGGAAAGCTGGCCGCCGCTTTCGTGCGCGAGTCGGAGTTGCGGCGCGCGCTGGACAATCCCGTGCTGCCGGAGTCCGAGAAGCTCAAGCTGGTCTACGCGGCTTGCGGAGGCGATCCGGGCGAGGTGCTCGAGTGTTTCGCGCAACTGGTGCTGCATAACCGTCGAGAGCGTTTCCTGCAATGGATCGCGCTGATGTATCGGGAACAGTATCGCAAGGCGCACGGGATCAGCACGGGCAAGTTGGAGACGGCCGTCCCGGTGGCGCCCGATACCGAGCGCCGCCTGAAGGAGCTGATCGAGGCGCAGACGCGCGGGAAGCTCGAGCTGGAGGCTTCCGTGAAGCCGGACCTGATCGGCGGATTCGTCTTCGAGATGAACTGCGAGCGGCTGGACGCCAGCGTTGCGACGCAGCTGCGCAGCATCAAGCGGCAGTTCGCCGAGAAGAACCGGCGGATCGTCTGAGCGGCAGCGGCCGGAAATGTTAACGAAAAAAATTGAAAGGTATGTCTGAAAGTATAAAGGCAAGCGAGGTGTCGGACGTGCTGCGGATGCAGCTCGAGGGGATCGATACGAAACTTCGTTTCGACGAGGTGGGCACGGTGCTCCAGGTCAGCGACGGCGTGGTCCGCATCTACGGCTTGCAGAACGCGGAGGCCAACGAGCTGCTGGAGTTCGAGAACGGCATCCGGGCTGTCGTGATGAACCTCGAGGAGGACAATGTCGGGGCCGTGCTGCTCGGTCCGACCGACCAGATCAGGGAGGGCGACACGGTCAAGCGGACGCGCCGCATCGCGTCGATCAACGTCAGCGAGGGAATGCTCGGCCGCGTGATCGACCCGCTGGGCGAGCCCCTCGACGGGCTCGGCCTGATCGGAGGGGAGACCACCGAGATGCCTTTGGAGCGTAAGGCGCCGGGCGTGATTTTCCGGCAACCGGTGAATCAGCCGCTGCAGACCGGCCTGAAGGCCGTCGACGCGATGATTCCGATCGGACGCGGCCAGCGCGAGCTGATTATCGGCGACCGTCAGACCGGCAAGACGGCCATTGCGATCGATACGATACTCAATCAGCGCAGCAACTACGAGGCCGGCGATCCGATCTATTGCATCTACGTGGCGATCGGGCAGAAAGGTTCGACGGTGGCGACGATCGTCAACACGCTGCGCGAGCGGGGCGCGATGGACTATACGGTCGTCGTGGCCGCTACGGCGTCCGATCCGGCCGCGATGCAATACTTCGCGCCGTTCGCCGGTGCCGCTATCGGCGAGTATTTCCGCGATACGGGGCGGCATGCGCTGGTCGTATACGACGACCTGTCGAAACAGGCGGTCGCCTATCGGGAGGTATCGCTGATTCTGCGTCGTCCGTCGGGACGCGAGGCCTATCCGGGCGATATTTTCTACCTGCACTCCCGTCTGTTGGAGCGCGCGGCCAAGATTATCGGCCAGCAGGAAGTGGCCGAGAAGATGAACGACCTGCCCGAAACGCTCAAGGGGAAAGTCAAAGGCGGCGGATCGCTGACGGCCCTGCCGATCATCGAGACGCAGGCGGGCGACGTGTCGGCCTATATCCCGACGAACGTGATCTCGATCACCGACGGGCAGATCTTCCTCGACACGAATCTTTTCAATCAGGGCAACCGGCCGGCGATCGACGTCGGTATCTCGGTGTCGCGCGTCGGCGGCAATGCGCAGATCAAGGCGATGAAGAAGGTGGCCGGTACGCTGAAAATCGATCAGGCGCAGTACCGCGAGCTGGAGGCTTTCACGAAGTTCGGCGGCGATATGGATCCCGTGACCGCGCTGACGATCGACAAAGGACAGAAGAACACGCGCCTGCTCGTTCAGCCTCAGTACTCGCCCATGCCTGTCGAGCAGCAGATCGCCGTGCTGTACTGCGGTACGCACGGATTGCTCAAGGATGTGCCGTTGGACAAGGTGCAGGAATTCGAGAAGGCGTTGATCAACAACCTGCAGCAGACGGACGTGTTCCCGACGCTGAAAAAAGGCATCATCGACGACGCGGTGAGCGCGAAGATCGAGGAGGTCGCCGCCGCTGTCGCGTCCGTGTATAAAAAATCGTAGGCTATGGCGTCGCTCAAGGAGGTCAAGGCAAGAATCGCGTCGGTCAACAGCACGCTGAAAATCACGTCGGCCATGAAAATGGTCGCGTCGGCGAAACTGCACCGAGCTCAGGCGGCTATCGAGAACATGCTGCCGTACGAGAGAAAGTTGCACGAGATACTCGAAGGCTTCCTTTCGTCCGAGGGCGCCGTCGCTTCGGCCTATGCCGAGAAACACGACGCGGTAGAGCGCGTGGCCGTGGTCGCCGTGTCGTCCAACTCGTCGCTTTGCGGCGCGTTCAACGCCAACGTAGCCCGGAAGCTCGGCGAGACGCTGACCGAATACCGGTCGCTCGGCAAAGAGAGGGTGTTGGTTTTTCCGATCGGGAAGAAAATTGCCGAGGCGGTCCGCAAGGCAGGCTATGTCCCGCAGGGAGACTACCAGTCGCTGGCCGAGCGTCCGACCTACCGGGAGGCGTCTCAACTGGCCGAGAGGCTGATGAGAATGTATGCCGAGCGCGAGATCGACCGTGTCGAGTTGGTCTATAATCATTTCAAGAGCACGGCCTCGCAGGTTCTCCGTCGCGAAGAGTATCTGCCGTTGCAGGTCGAGCCCGCCAAGACGAAAGGGGTGGCCGCCGACTACATCGTCGAACCGTCGCGCGAGGAGGTGATCCGGACGCTGGTCCCGCAGGTGCTGAGTCTGAAGATATTCACGATGCTGCTCGACTCGAACGCTGCCGAGCACGCCGCGCGGACGATCGCGATGCAGATGGCTACCGACAACGCGACCGAGCTGTTGCAGGAACTGACGGTACAGTACAACAAGTCGCGCCAGCAGATGATTACCAGCGAGTTGCTCGATATGATGGGTGCCGAGATCGGCAATGGCTGACCTTTCGGCGCGGAGAATTGGCAGCGGGGCTGCGACCGGAGGGTCGCGGCCCCGTTTTCGTCGGAGCAAGCCGGGCATCGTTATGTGCGGACAAGAATTTGCGGGAAAGGGGCGGCGACGAACGCTCTGTTTTGCGGAACTTCTTCGGTTGCTTTCCCGTCGTATTGCTTTGTGGCGGGCTCGCGGTTTCGGTCTTGTCGTGACGGCGGCGGGCGAGATGCGGATACGGAACGGCGTTTTCGGGAACGGCCGAGGTATGGGATGCTTCGGTTCGTCGTCGGCGAAAGCTCGGGTACAATGGGAGGCTGAACGATGCCTCTCGATTGCCGGGGGACGGCCCGGAGGTCTTTTCTGTCGCAGAGAACATCGGTCTTTCGGAAGATATTTTGTCCTTTCCGTGATATATTCCGTGATATTTTTCGTAATTCTGGAAAACTTCTGTTATTGCCTTATACAAAAGGCTTTGGGAGAATTACCCGATTTTGAGGTAATGACTTGGCAACTGTGCCGTATGCTGCGTTCTGCCTTGATTTGCTATTCAAGTAACTCATTTCAGCGTCAAAAGTAATAAAATAATCCGATATACTCCCAATTTTAAGAAGAGTATATTCCATTATGAAATATTTGTTGGGAATGCCATATGTAAAATGGGCAAAAAATCGTACCTTTGCCAAATAATGTCAAGACAAAAATAAGTAATATGCTGTTTACGGAGAAAATAAAAGAGTTGCGCATTCAAAATCAAATGTCCCAAAGACAGATTGCTGCTGCTCTTGATATAGATACTGCAACTTATTGTAAGATAGAGAAAGGCGAAAGAAAGGCTAAAAAAGAGCAAATAGCCATATTGTCGGAAATGTTTCATGTAGAAATGACAGCTCTCCTTACATTATGGCTTGCTGACAAAGTAACCGATATGGTATCTGATGAACAAGTTGTGGCATCCGAGGCTCTTTCTATGGCTGCTGAAAATTTAAGAAGAATAGGTTAATATGGTAAAATTAAAATTATACCCAGAAATACAAGTTTCCGAAATGCTGTTAGCAGATCGTCAATCTGCGTATGGGCTGCGGACATATATCAGCCTGTTCAGTAGTGCTGGTGTAGGTTGCTATGGATTCAAAGAAGAGGGATTCTATTGTGTCGCCACGGTTGAGCTGTTAGAACGCAGATTAAAAATCCAGAAGTTCAATCAGAAATGCGTTTATAACAGCGGATATATCTGTGGTGATATGACTACGCAAGAAACAAAGAATAAGGTTTTTGCGGAGTTAGAGATGTGGAAAAGAGGTTTTAACCTAACTGATTTGGATGTGTTGATTGCAACACCTCCTTGTCAGGGTATGTCAGTAGCCAACCATAAGAAGAAAGACGAACTTAAACGCAATTCTTTGGTTGTTGAGTCTATAAAAATGACTAAGCAGATAAAGCCAAAATTCTTTGTTTTTGAGAATGTTAGAGCTTTTCTGACTTCTGTGTGCACTGATATTGATGGACGAGACAAGTCTATCAAAGATGCCATTGAGGCAAACTTGTCTGGAGCATATAATATCCTATATCAAGTTGTAAACTTCAAGGATTATGGTAATCCATCAAGTCGAACAAGAACATTGGTCATCGGTGTTCGTAAAGACTTGAAAGAGGTTACTCCATATGATATTTTCCCTGACAAGCAACCAGAGCGAACATTAAGACAGGTAATCGGTCATTTGCCGTCATTAAAGAAGATGGGTGAAATTTCGGAAGATGATATTTATCATAACTTCCGAAAATACTCCCCTCGCATGGAGTCTTGGATTGCTGACATTAAGGAGGGACAATCGGCATTTGACAATACAGATATTACAAAGATACCTCATAGTGTGAAGAATGGTGTTGTTGTGTATAATGCTCGCAAGAATGGCGATAAATACACTCGTCAATATTGGGATAAGGTAGCACCTTGTATTCACACCCGAAACGACATTATGGCAAGCCAAAATACTGTTCATCCTGTTGATAACAGAGTATTCAGTATTAGAGAGGTTATGCTTATGATGTCCGTTCCATCATCTTTTAATTGGAGCAATATTCCTTTTGATGAGTTAAACAGAATGTCATTAAAAGAGAAAGAAGCATTCTTGAAAAAAGAGGAAATGAACATACGCCAAAACTTGGGTGAGGCGGTACCTACCGTTATATTCAAACAGATTGCAGCAAAGGTTCGTAAAATATTATGCAAACCTACCTTGACCGAACAAGATATAAAGGTATTGATAGAAAAGAAGAAATTGGCTGCACATTCTTGTCTAGTGGATTACATTAGGAATAATGGACATTATGGATTTGCAGAGTTGTCTAAGATTGCGGAGTTGGCAAATGCCCAAAGAGAGGACAATGCAGCTTATTATACAAGGCAGGATATATGCTACACCATAGTCAAAAGTTTGCCTGAAGCAAAGAATTATACGGAACTAAATATATTAGAGCCATCAATTGGTGTGGGTAATTTTTTACCCTCTCTGATATTGAAATACGCAAGTGTTCAGTCTGTTAATATTGATGTGGTAGATATTGATGCAAACAGTATAGAGATTTTAAGAGAACTAGTTGCAAAGATTGATGTACCTGATAACATCCATATTAATTATATAAATGCAGATTTCTTGCTGCATGATTTCGACAAGAAGTATGATATTGTTGTCGGAAATCCTCCATACAAGAAACTGACAAAGGAGAAAAAATTGTTGGCTAAATACAAGATTGATGCATCCAATAGGGATACCAATAATATATTCTCGTTCTTCATTGAGAAAGCAATGAGAATTGGCAATGCGGTATCATTGATAGTCCCCAAGAGCCTAATAAATGCTCCTGAGTTTGATACGACACGCACTCTTATGAAAGAGAAAAATATCTCTCGCATAATTGATTTTGGCGAAAAAGGATTCAAGGGGGTAAAGATTGAAACTATCTGTTTTATTCTTGACACCCAAAAGAAGCCTCAGAATACATTCGTAGAATCATATATTACAAATGAAGTTAGGTGTCATCAGCAAGCATATCTGACAGACGATAGATTCCCTTATTGGATAATTTACCGTAATGAGGCTTTTGATGAAGTTGCAGACAAAATGGAGTTTAATGTATTCAAGGCATATAGGGATAGAGTTATTACCAAAGCCATTACAAAAGACAATGGTAAAATTCGAGTTTTAAAATCTCGTAATATTGGCAATAATGAGATTGTCAATATTCCTGATTATGACTGTTACATTGATAGCATTGAGGGATTGGATGTTGCAAAATATCTGAATCAGGCAAACTGTGTGTTGCTTCCTAATCTAACATACAATCCTCGTGCGTGTTTCTTGCCAAAAGGATGTATTGCTGACGGCTCTGTTGCAATCC
>UMJY01041256.1_pt1 | contig 11722 bp, 9 predicted proteins | sample 1966191 | NCBI WGS metagenome assembly UMJY01 (sample SAMEA4836161, study PRJEB28245) | human gut metagenome | biome: gut microbiome; material: fecal sample | place: Denmark | collected 2008 | reverse complement strand
GTTGCTGTTAGAATATTGTTAGAAAACGCATCGTTCAGACAGGCTTTGAAGCCTGTCAGGACATCAAAATTGACGTTCCCTCGTGTGATATGGAGACACCCGGCGAAGCATCCACTTGGATTTCGAGTCACGCCTCTTCGACCACTTGAGTACTACTCCACGTTATGTTTTTGCCGGAAATTCCGGACTGTGTAGGGGCTTTGTCCTGCCTTGGGAGGCAGCCCCGGTCCAGAATAAACCTTATATAGTATAGCAAAAAAGTCTCCTTCCGTCAACACTTTTCTCCCCGGTACCGGGCCCGGTCTGCAGCGCAGGCCGGGCCTTTTTGGGGGTATTTTTTGCGAGGTGCAGAGGTTTTTGCAAAAAAGGGCTGGCTTTTTTACGGTTTTTGAGTATAATATAGAGGATATAGTTCAAATTTGAAGCAAAAGGAGTTTTGTTCCATGGCACAGGCAAAACAGGACATGGGGTCCGGCAGCGTAAAAAAGCTGATGCTGCAGCTGATGATCCCTGCCGTGGTGGCGCAGGTGGTGAACCTGCTGTACAACATCGTAGACCGCATTTACATCGGGCACATTGAGGGCATCGGCGCAGCCGCGCTCACCGGCGTGGGACTGTTCACCCCCATCCTCATGCTGCTGAACGCGTTCGCCATGCTGGTGGGTGCGGGCGGCGCACCGCGCACCGCCATTGCACTGGGGCAGGGGGACCGGCAGCAGGCCGAAAAGATCATCTCCAACAGCTTTACGGTGCTGATGCTCTTTGCAGTGGTGCTGACCATCGGCTTTTATGCGGGTGCACCCGCGCTGCTGCGGCTGTTCGGTGCCAGTGACGCCACCCTGCCGTATGCGTTGAGCTACAGCCGCCTCTACATTCTCGGCTCGGTGTTCGTGCTGCTGGTGCTGGGCATGAATCCCTTCATCACCACCCAAGGCTTTGCCAAGACCAGCATGCTCACCACCGTGATCGGTGCCGTGATCAACATCATTCTGGACCCCATCCTCATCTTCGGGTTCGGGCTGGGCGTGCAGGGCGCGGCCATTGCCACCGTGCTCAGTCAGGCTGTGGGCGCGGCGTGGATCCTGCAATTCCTCACCGGCAAAAAGACGATCCTGCGCCTGCGCAAGGACTATCTGCGCCCGGAAAAGCAGGTCATCCTGCCGGTGCTGGCACTGGGCATCTCCACCTTTGTGATGCTTTCCACCGAGAGTCTGCTCTCCATCAGCTTCAGCTCCAGTCTGGCCCGCTACGGCGGTGACGTGGCTGTGGGTGCCATGACCGTGATCACCAGCGCCTCCCAGCTGTGCACACTGCCCATTCAGGGCGTGTGCCAGGGCGGCCAGCCGGTGATGAGCTTCAACTTCGGGGCCGGCAAAAAGCCCCGCGTAAAGGAGGCTTTCCGGTTCCAGCTGACCCTGTGCGGCGCATACACCTGCCTGTTCTGGCTGGCCATGATGCTGGCACCCGGGGCCGTGGCAGGCATCTTCACCTCCGATTCCGCACTCATTTCCTACACCACCTGGGCCATGCGCATTTACATGGCCGGCATTTTTGCCATGGGCTTCCAGATCGCCTGCCAGCAGAGCTTTATGGCGCTGGGGCAGGCCAAGGTCAGCCTGCTGCTGGCCTGCCTGCGCAAGATCATCCTGCTGATCCCGCTCATCTTTATTCTGCCGCATCTCGTGGCAGACCCGGTGTTCGGCGTATTTCTGGCGGAGCCGGTCAGCGACATTCTGGCGGCCACCATCACTACCATCACCTTCTTTACCCGGTTCGATAAAATTCTGGATCAGGGTGCGGCGCGGGTATAACCGCTGCTTCCAGAGCCTGCAAACGTGCTGCGTGCGTTTGCAGGCTCTTTTGTTTTGCCGGGAGATGCTCCCTCCTCCGCTTGCCTGCATTCCGCAGGGCGGTGCCCTCGCCCGCTCCGCCCGAACCCCTGCCCGAAACCTTTTGAAACTGCTGTAAAGTCGTTCTTTTTTGTGTACAGGTTTGACCTATTTTCCGTCTGCTTCCGGATTTTTGTGCAAGTTTGCCCTGTCATTCTGTCGCAAATTTTTGGCTTATTTTGTGCTCGTTCCACAAAATTGCCTCCCCCCCCCCCCGAAAATTCAGCATTTTGTCTTGACATTCTCCACGGCACAGCACTATACTTGTGCTGCAAAGAGACGCCGGGCATGAAAATGCACGGCTATGTGTTTTTCTGCCCTGAAACCCCGGGGTTTGCCGGTTTTCGGTATCGTTCCCGGTAACGTTCATGGTAACGTTCACGTCTCTGCAAGTTTTTTTGTTTGGAGGGTTTTGCAATGCGGAAAAATGTGAAAAAACAGCTTGCCTTGCGGGTGCTGTCCACAGCGGCTCTGGTGGCCATGGTCTCGTCCATCGCCACAGCGGCGTTTGCGGCAGAATACAATGTAAAAGACGGCAGTGTGGAGATCGTGGCCAAAGATGGTGTCCAGTCCATCACCCAGTGGGTGAATAAGGACATAGGCATCTATGTGCAGGATGACAATGGAGAAGATATTCGTGACCGCGAAGATTCCGACATCGTCCTGACCACCAAAGGCGAGACCACTTCCAACACCGTCACCATTACCGCCGAAAATAAGGACGACACCGCCAATGTGACCCTGGAGGATGTGTTTATCAACCGGGAGGGCGCAAGGAACAGCGATTCCGAGGCTGCGCTGACCGTGAAGGGCGATGGCGACACCAACATTGAGCTGAACGGGAACAACACGCTGTCCAGCACCGGTGGCCACGCCGGTCTGGAAAAGACCGATGCTGAATGCTCCGGCACGCTGACCATCACGGACGATAAGAATAATGATACCTCTGACAAAAGAAAAGACGAGGACGGCTATTCTACCGGCGGCGACACCGGTACGCTGGATGTTATAGGCGGCGGAGAAGGCGGTGCCGGCATCGGCGGACAGGGCACAAACAACTATTGGGACTCTTCCTCTGACCCCGGTGCTCCGAATATCCACAGTACTTCCAACATCACCATCACTGGCGGAAGCATTCGTGCAGGCAAAACCCCCACGGGATGCGACAGGGATTATCATTGGGCCACCGGTGCGGGCATTGGCAGCGGCAATGCCGATTACAGTAAAAATGCTGGTAATGGCACCGATATCACCATCACCGGCAATGCCGATGTGGTTGCTACGGGTGGCCGCTATTCAGCCGGTATCGGTGGCGGTTACAACGGCAATGGCTCCGACATCATCATTTCCGGTAATGCCAAAGTCGTTGCAAGCGGTTCAGTGTCCGGTGGTGCTGGTATTGGCGGTGGTGACTGTGGTACGGGCAGCGTTTTCATTACAGACAATGCCGATGTGACCGCTTACGGCGGAAATCAGGGCGCCGGAATTGGCGGTGGCCTTTACCGTGGCGGCTCTGTGGAAATTTCCGGCAACGCCAAGGTTACTGCCGTGGGCGCTAACGGCAGTGCCGGTATCGGTTCCGGTTACAACTATGGTTCATCGGATCTGGATACCAACGTCACCATCTCCGAGAACGCCAACGTGACGGCTGTTGGCTCTTATGGCGGTGCCGCAATCGGAACCGGCTATCGGCATAAGAACGGAAAAACAACGATCAACATTACCGGTGGCACTGTGACCGCCATCAGCGGCAAAAACGCCATAACCTATGATGGAGAGGAAGTGTTGCCCTCTGCTATCGGCGGCGGCAGCACCGGCAGAGCGCAAGACGTCACAGTGACCATCAATGGAACCACCGGCAACACCACCATCAATGCCTCCTGCAGCGGCAATGTAGAAAGTGCTATTTCCAAGGGCAATGGCACTACGGACATCATCGGCTATGACGAAGACGGAAAGTCTCCCTTCGGCGAAGATGGCAGCGTCATTGTCCGGATGTATAACCATGGTTCGTATACTATGGGACATGGTTCTTTCGGCGAATATGAGGGTGATTTGACCGGTTACAACCTCGGCACCCTTTACCAGACCGTCCACAACCGCAAGTACATGGAAGAGCACCCCGAAGAAATTGTTGACATCAACAAGCTGAAGGACGAGGACCTGCACGACTGGAAGCTGGACCCGGAGGGTGAGTACAAGGAGCCCACGCTGGAAGAGGACGGCTATGCAGACTGCATCTGCGGCATTGACAAGTGCGGCCAGACCAAGCGTGTGCCGCTGCCCAAACTGACCCCGAACCCAGTGAACCGGACGTGCCGGGCGACAATACCCCGAATACGCCCAACAAGCCGGACACCCCCAAACAGCCGGACGGCACCACCCCGGCCCCTGTGACCCCGGATGCCCCGGTGCAGGATGCTGTGCCGGACACTGCACCGGCTGACACGCTCGCCGCAGACACCACCGCTGACGCTGCTGTCGTACCGGCAGACGCACAGAACCTGGTGCAGGACGCAAAGCCGGAAGCCGCTGCTGCTGCTTCCACTGCTGCTGTTGCCGCTCTGCCCCAGACCGGTGCAAACTGGCTGGCGGTGGTGGGCACTGCCCTCAGCGGCCTGTTCCTGCTGGCCGCAGGCTTTGTGCTGGACCGCAAGAACCGCCGCATGAACTAAAGCCACCCCCGCCTGCCGTGTGGTTCCGCAAGCAGCACGGCAGTTCGATACCCTTTCATAACAGAACCCCCTCGGGCCCGATGACCCAAGGGGGTTCTGCTTTTTTCAGGGTTTTACTTGCCCGCCAGCAGAATGGCCAGCACGGCTTTCTGCACATGCAGGCGGTTCTCGGCTTCGTCAAAGATCTCATCGGCGTGCTGCTCGAACACGGCGGTGGAGATCTCCTCGCCCCGGTGGGCGGGCAGGCAGTGCAGCACCATGGCGTCGGGCTTGGCGGCTTCCAGCAGCTTGCCGGTGAGCTGGAAGCCCACAAAATCCCGCAGGCGCTGCTCGCTCTCGGCGGTGCCGGGGGCGGCGGTGTTCCACACGGCAGTGGCCACCACATCCGCGTCCCGCACGCCCTCGACGGGGTCGGAGGTGAAGTGGAAAGCGCTGCCGTACTTGTGGGCAAGCATCAGTACGTCGGCGGCGGGGCGGTAAGCCTCCGGGCAGACGCAGGTGACCTGCATCCCGGCCAGCAGGCCGCCCACGATGAGGCTGTTGGCCATGCTGCCGCCGTCGCCCACAAAGCAGAGCTTCCGCCCGGCCAGGGTGCCGCGGCGCTCCCGGATGGTCATCAGGTCGGCCAGCACCTGGCAGGGGTGCGCATAGTCGGTCAGGCCGTTGATCACCGGCACACCGGCCAGCTCGGCAAATTCTTCCAGATCCCGCTGGCGGTAGGTGCGCCAGACCACGCAGTCGTAGTAGCGGCCCAGCACGCGGGCGGTGTCCTTGAGGGGCTCGCCCCGGCCGGCCTGCAGCTCGGACGTGTTCATGTAATTGCCCAGGCCGCCCAGCTGGTACACACCCACCTCAAAGCTGGTGCGGGTGCGGGTGGACGCCTTGGAGAACAGCATGGCCACCGTTTTACCGGCCAGCAGGGGGGCGGTGCCGCCCAGTTTCTGCTGTGCCTTGAGCTGGTCGGCCACATCCAGGATGTGGGTCAGCTCGCCGGGGGTCAGATCGCTCATTTTCAGCAGATTTTTCATGCCTGCTCCTTCGGAGCCGTCGGCTCCATTGCACCCAGCACCTCGGCCAGGACCTCCAGTGCCATGTCCACATCGTGGGCGGTGAGGGTGAGCGGGGGCAGCAGGCGCAGGCGGGTCTTGGCGGTAAGCACCAGCAGGCCCTTTTCGCGGCAGGCGGCCAGCACATCGGCGGCGGTCACATCGTAGAACTCGATGCCCACCATCAGGCCGATGCCGGAAATGCTCTTGACATGGGGCAGCTTGGCGATGCCGGCACGCAGCTGCACGGCGCGGTCGTTGACATTGGCCAGGAAGCTGGTGTCCATGCGGTCCACCACCACGTTGGCACCGGCGCAGACCACCGGGTTGCCGCCGAAGGTAGAGCCGTGGGTGCCGGGGCCCATGCCGCCAGCCACCTTCTCACGCAGCAGCACGGCACCGATGGGCAAACCGCCGCCCAGGCCCTTGGCCAGGGTAACGATATCCGGCTTGAGGTTGTAGTGCTCGCAGCACAGGAAGGTGCCGGTGCGGCCCACGCCGGTCTGCACCTCGTCCACAATGAGCACCAGATCTTTTTCATCGCAGAGCTTGCGCACAGCCTGCACATAGTCGGGGTCCAGCGCCATGACGCCGCCCTCGCCCTGGATGAGTTCCAGCATAACGGCGCAGGTGTTGCGGTCCACCAGCTCCTGCAGCGCCTCGATATCCCCCGCCGGGGCGTACAGGAACCCCTCATTGAAGGGGCCGAAATAGTTGTGGAACACCTCCTGACCGGTGGCGGTCAGGGTGGCGATGGTGCGGCCATGGAAGCTGTTGACCAGCGTGATGACCGTGGTGCGGTCCTTGCCGTAGTGGTCCACGCTGTACTTGCGGGCGGCCTTGATGGCACCCTCGTTGGCCTCGGCACCGGAGTTGCCGAAGAACACCTTGCTCATGCCGGTGCGCTTGCACAGCTTTTTGGCCAGCTTGCCGCAGGGGGCAGTATAGTACAGGTTGGAGGTGTGCTGCAACTTGTGGGCCTGGTCGGACACGGCCTCGGCCCAGGCCAGGTCACAGTAGCCCAGGCTGTTGACGCCGATGCCGCTGGTGAAGTCCAGATACTTCTGGCCCTCGGGGCCCTCGGCATACAGGCCGTGGCCCTTTTCCAGCACCACGGGGTTGCGGTTATAGGTGTGCAGGACGTAGGCATTGTCCCGCTTGATGACTTTTTCAGAATCCATAGATGTACCTCCTGTCGGGTGGAGTCAGGCTTCCCCCAAGGGGGGAAGCCTTTTTATGCTCTTATTATAAGTCCATCTCCGGTTTTCCGCAATGCTTATTCCCGGTGGCTGCGGCGGTAGAAGCGGGTGCCGGAGCCGCGGTTGGAGAACAGCTCCAGCAGGATGGAATGGGGCACGCGGCCGTCGATGATGACCGCCTCGTGCACGCCCTGATAGATGGCATCGGCCATGCCGCCGATTTTGGGGATCATGCCGCCTGCGATGATCCCGGCGGACTTGTAGCCCTCGATCTCGGACACTTCCACCTCGGGGATGAGGGTGCTCTCGTCGTCCTTGTCCCGCAGCAGGCCCGCAATATCGGTCATGGACACCAGCTTTTCGGCCTTGAGGGCAATGGCGATCTGAGCCGCTGCGGTATCGGCGTTGACGTTGTAGGCCTGGCCCAGGTCATCCATGCCGACGGTTGCGATCACCGGGATGAAGCCGCCGTCCAGCAGGCTGGCGATCAGGGTGGCATCCACATGGACGATCTCGCCCACATGGCCCAGCTGGGGGTCCAGCTCGGTGCAGCGCAGCATCTGGCCGTCCATGCCGCACAGGCCGACGCCGCGGCCCCGCAGCTTTGCCACCAGATCCTTATTCACCTTACCGGCCAGCACCTGCTGCACGATCTCCATGGTGGCGTCATCCGTGACGCGCAGACCGTTGGCGAAATGGCTCTCCACGCCCACCTTCTTGAGCATCTCATTGATGGCCGGGCCGCCGCCGTGCACCAGCACCACCCGCACGCCCAGCAGGGTAAGGGTGACCAGATCGTTCATGACGGCGTTCTTGAGTTCTTCGTTGATCATGGCATTGCCGCCGTACTTCACCACCATGGTCTTTCCGTGATATTTCTGGATGTAAGGGGTGGCCTCGGAAAACAACCGGGCCATTTCTTCATTTTTCATCTGTGTCTGCTCCTATCAGGTGCGGTAATCACCGTTGATCTTGACGTAATCGTAGGTCAGGTCGCAGCCCCAGGCCTTGGCGCTGGCGTCACCGGTGCCCATATCCACCTTGACCAGCACATCGTGCTCGGCCAGCACCTTGGCGGCCTCGTCCTCGCTGTAGGGGTGGTAGGCAGCATTCTCGCACACATACACCTCACCGGCGGCGCTGGACAGCCAGACGCACACCTTGTCGATGGAAAAATCGCCGGGGGTGTAGCCGATGGCGCACAGGATGCGGCCCCAGTTGGCGTCGCGGCCAAAGACCGCTGCCTTGAACAGGTTGGAGCACACCACGCTGCGGCTCACCGCACGGGCGGTTTTCAGGTCGGGGGCGTGGGTCACCTCGCAGGTGATGAGGTGGGTAGCGCCCTCACCGTCACCGGCGTGCTCCGCGCACATGTGCTCTGCAATGGCGGTCAGGGCCGCCACAAAGGCATGGTAATCCTCGTTTTCCTCGCAGATCTCCGGATTCCCGGCAAGGCCGGAAGCCATGATGATGAGGGTATCATTCGTGGAGGTGTCCAGATCCACGCTCATCTGGTTATAGGTGCCGGGCACCACGGTCTTGAGGGCCTTTTCCAGCAGGACAGGGGACACCGCCGCGTCGGTGGTGTAGAAGGCCAGCATGGTGGCCATGTTGGGGGCAATCATGCCGCTGCCCTTGCCGATGGCACCCACGGTGCACATCTTGCCGCCCAGCTCAAACTGGATGGCGTACTCCTTTTTATGGGTATCGGTGGTCATGATGGCGGTGGCGGCATCGGTACTGCCCTGCTCGGTGGCGGCCAGCTTGGCGGCGGCGGCAGGGATGCCCCGGGCAAACGGGTCGATGACCATGGGCTGGCCGATGACACCGGTGGAAGCGGGCAGAACGTCCATGGCGTCGATGTCCAGTGCCTTGCCCACCAGCTCACAGCATTCCTCGGCCAGCGCCACGCCGTTGGCGGCGCAGGTGTTGGCGTTGCCGCTGTTCACCACGATGGCCTGGGCATAGCCGTCGGCCAGATGGGCGCGGTCCACCTTGATGGGTGCGCCGCAGACCTTATTGGTGGTGTACACACCGGCAGCGGCACAGCGCACATCTGCCTTGATGAGTGCCAGATCGTATTTTTCGGTATGATTTGCACGGATGCCGCAATGCACGCCAGCCGCTGCAAAACCCTTGGGCGCGCAGATGCCGCCCGCAACTTCTTTATACTGCATAAAGATAAATCCCCCTAATTTGCCTTCCCCCTTGGGGGAAGGTGCCGAACGAAGTGAGGCGGATGAGGGGTCGCCGTGGCCAGATGCTGCTTTCAGAGGCAGCGTCTGACGGTCACTCCCCTCATCAGTCACCTTCGGTGACAGCTTCCCCCAGGGGGGAAGCCTTTTTGCCAAGCGCCTGAGAGGGCGCGTGTTTTATTCCAGCCCTTCGGTCTCCGGCAGGCCCAGCATCAGGTTCATGCACTGGACCGCTGCGCCGGAAGAGCCCTTGCCCAGATTGTCGAACAGGGACACCAGCATCATCTGGTCACCTGCGGCGTTCACGGTCAGGTACAGCTCCATGCGGTCGGTGCCGGCCATGGCGTTGGAGTACAGGCCGTTTTCCGGCAGAGGTTCGTTCAGGGCGTGCACCTTCACGGTGGCGGCATCCTTATAGTAGTCTGCCAGACCGGCGGCCACGGCTTCGGCGGTGGTACCGGCCACGGTCAGGTCCAGCGGCACCAGCACCTGCATGCCGCAGTAGTAATCGCACACCACCGGCACGAACATGGGCGTATGAGCCAGCCCGCTGATCTCCTTCATCTCCGGCAGATGCTTGTGGGCAAGGCCCAGGCCATAGCTCTTGGGTGCATCCAGCTTGCTGTGGGCCGGGCGGTCGGCGCTCTCATAGTCGGCGATCATCTTCTTGCCGCCGCCGGAATAGCCGGAAATGCCGGTGCAGCTGAAGGGATAGTCCTTCGGGGCCAGACCCAGCTCCACCAGCGGGCGGGCGATGCTGATAAAGCCGCTGGCATAGCAGCCGGGCACCGCCACACGATCGGAATTCTTGATCTTCTCCTTCTGGCCCTTCAGCTCCGGGAAGCCGTAGTCCCAGGCGGCATCGGTGCGGAAGGCGGTGGAGGTGTCCAGCACCTTCACGTCCGGGCGCAGCAGGGGCATGACCTCTCTGGAAGCTGCATCCGGCAGGCAGAGGAAGGCAAGGTCCGCCGAATTGATGACCTTTGCCCGCTCGTTCACGTCCTTACGGCCCTCGGCCGAGATGGACAGCAGCTCGATCTCCGGGCGTGCAGCCAGCCGGTCGGCGATGCGCAGGCCGGTGGTGCCGGAGGAGCCGTCAATGAATACTTTTACGCTCATGCGTTCTTTTCCTCCCAGGCGGTCAGCTGTGCGGCCGCCAGTGCGATCTGGTTCTTCACGCTGGCTTCGCTGGGGCCGCCGTAGCTGGTGCGGCCCTCGCAGCACTTGACCAGATCAATGGCTTCGTAGATATCCTTTTCAAACAGGCCGCTGTAGCCCTTGAATTCGTCCAGGGTCAGTTCCTCCAGCGTCTTGTCCTTGGCAATGCAGTCCGACACCATGCAGCCGGTGAGCTTGTAGGCATCCCGGAAGGGCATGCCCTTCTTGGTCAGGTAGTCGGCGCAGTCGGTGGCGTTGATAAAGCCCTTGGCAGCGGCACGGCGCATGTTGGCCGGGATGGTTTTCATGGTGTCCAGCATGGGGGTCACCGTTTTCAGGCACAGTTCCAGCGTGTCCACGGCGTCAAAGATGGCTTCCTTGTCTTCCTGCATGTCCTTGTTGTAGGCCAGCGGGATGCCCTTCATCATGACCAGCAGGGTGTTCAGGTCGCCGTAGACGCGGCCGGTCTTGCCGCGGATGAGCTCGGTAACGTCGGGGTTCTTCTTCTGGGGCATGATGGACGAACCGGTGGTAAAGGCGTCGTCCAGCTCAATGAACTTGAACTCCCAGCTGCACCACAGGATAATTTCCTCCGAAAGGCGGGACAGGTGCATCATGCAGATGGAGATGGCGTTGGCCAGCTCGATGCAGAAATCACGGTCGGACACGCCGTCCAGACTGTTGGCGCAGGGGGCTGCAAAGCCCAGCTTCTCGGCGGTAAACTGGCGGTCCAGCGGGTAGGTGGTACCGGCCAGTGCGCCGGAGCCCAGGGGGCACTGGGCGTCCATGCGGGCGGTGGCATCCTCAAAACGCTGCAGGTCCCGCAACAGCATGGAGGCGTAGGCCATGAGCGCATGGCCGAAGGTGATGGGCTGGGCGCGCTGCAGGTGGGTATAGCCGGGCATGACGGCGGTGGTGTTCTCGCTGGCCTTCCTGCAGATGACCTTGATGAGCTCCACGATGTAGGCCTGCAGGGTGTGGCTGTAGTCCCGCAGGGTCAGGCGGATGTCCAGTGCCACCTGATCGTTGCGGCTGCGGCCGGTGTGCAGGCGCTTGCCGGCATCGCCGATGCGGGCGGTGAGGGTCTGCTCCACAAAGGTGTGCACATCCTCGGCGTTGGGGTCGATCTCCAGCTTGCCGGAGGCCAGGTCATCCGCGATGGAGGCCAGACCGTTGAGGATATCCTCACAATCCTTTTCCGAGATGATGCCCTGCTTGGCCAGCATGGCGGCGTGCACGCCGCTGCCGCGCATATCCTGCGCGATCATGCGCTGGTCGAACCGGATGGAGGAGTTGAAGTCGTTCACGCGGGAGTCCACCGCCTTGGAAAAGCGGCCCTTCCAGAGTTGTTCTGCCATAAAAATAAACTCCTTATAAAAACGGCAAAGCCGCCGCAGGGGAAAACGCTCCTGCGGCGGTGCCGCCGGCAACGATGCCGGTTAACTTTCGTGTGAAAGTGTGAAAACACACGAAAGGGAAGATGTTAAAACTTACTTGACCTCCGGCCAGTTCTTGCTCAGCTTTGCGCGCTCCTTGATGGACAGGCCGAACAGGTTGATG
>UMJY01007771.1_pt1 | contig 11852 bp, 18 predicted proteins | sample 1966191 | NCBI WGS metagenome assembly UMJY01 (sample SAMEA4836161, study PRJEB28245) | human gut metagenome | biome: gut microbiome; material: fecal sample | place: Denmark | collected 2008 | reverse complement strand
GGCCTATGTCGTCTGGAGGCTCCGGCAGAACCCCAACCTCAAATTCATGGTGCTGTCCGCATCGAAAGACCGCGCCGACAACTTCACGACGTTCTGCATGAGGCTCATCAATGAAATCCCTATCCTTCAATGCCTCATCCCCCGCGCCGACCAGCGCTGCTCGAAGCTCTCCTTCGACGTTGGCCCCGCCCGTGCCGACCATGCGCCGAGCGTCACGTCGAAAGGCATCTTCTCGCAGATCACGGGCGGACGCGCCGACGAGATCATTGCGGACGACATTGAAGTGCCGAACAACAGCTTCACCCAATCCATGCGGGACAAGCTCTCGGAAGCGGTTAAAGAGTTCGACGCCATCCTGAAACCCGGCGGCACCATCACGTATCTCGGCACCCCGCAGACCGAACAATCCCTCTACAACCAGCTTCCTGACCGTGGGTATGCCGTCCGCGTATGGCCCGCACGGTATCCGTCAGATGACCAGCTCATCAACTACGGCAGCGAACGGCTGGCCCCATTCATCCTCAAGCGACTTGAAGACTCCCCTACCCTTGTCGGGCGCACCACGGACCCGCGCAGGTTCTCGGACGACGACCTCCTCGAACGCGAACTCTCGTATGGGCGCAGCGGGTTCCAGCTCCAGTTCATGCTCGACACCCGGCTCTCCGACATGGAGAAGTATCCCCTCAAGCTCGGGGATCTGATTGTCATGTCGTGTTCGGCTACCGACGCCCCGGAGAAACCCATATGGGCTGCGGGCACCACAAACATCCTGAACGACGTCCCCTGCGTCGGCCTGAACGGGGACAGCAGGTACTATGGCCCCGCTTTCCTCCACGGCACATGGCTCCCGTACACAGGTTCCGTCATGGCGATTGACCCGGCTGGACGAGGCAAGGACGAAACCGCCGTGTGCGTCGTGAAGATGCTGAACGGCTACCTGTACGTCACGGCAATGCGGGCCTATCAGGAAGGCTACAGCGAGGCCACCCTTTCCTCCATCGTCCAGCTTGCCAAGCAGCAATCCGTCAACCATGTCATCATCGAGGCCAACTTCGGGGACGGCATGTTCACCAAGCTCATCAGCCCATACTTCACCAAGACACACCCCTGCCGCATCGAAGAGGTCAAGCACAGCAAGCAAAAGGAAGCACGGATCATCGACACCCTCGAACCCGTCATGAACCAGCACAAGCTCGTCATCGACAAGAACCTCATCCTTTGGGACTACAACCTCTCCACTAAGAACCTCCCCCCTGAGACGGCCCTCAAGTACCAGCTCATGTACCAGATGAGCCGGATTACCAGAGACAGGGGGAGCCTTGCCCATGACGACCGCCTCGACAGCCTCGCTATGGCGGTCGGGTATTGGGTCGAACAGATGGGACAGGATGTGGACAAGAGGATGCTCCTCCGCCAAGACCACCTCATGCTGGAGGAGATGAAGGCATGGGAAGGGAATGCTAAGGGGGTGAACGTGAAGATCGGAATTACGAACAACCCCGCACTCTCGGAGATGCTGTTCACTTTCCACGGCACGGTCGTCAAAGGAAATGATGATACAGGTGGGCATCAGCACTATAAAAGATTAAGAAACTGGACTGGTGGGGGGAGGGGTACGAGGAAGATCCTCCGGTAGAACGTGAGGGGAGGGGGAGCATGTAGACCTCCCTCTACCCCTTCGGGGAAGACCTCCCTTCTAGGGTCATTTTCTAACATACTGATTTTATTAAGATGGATGATCTGTGATCCATGATCATGCTGACTTTCTAACTAGTTGAAATCATTATGATTGATGATATTGATAGAATATTCTATTTATTCAATATCGAAAGATAGTTGGAATTAGGTTGCACCTTCGGAGAGAGCGAAAAATAAATTCGACAAGAAGCTACTTTCAGTATCTTAAAAAATCTTACGTTACCCTAAAGAACCGAACGTGGGACTTAAACAAAGAGATCTAATTTAGATCAAGATCACCTTAATGATCAGAATCTATACGTTACCTTATAGACTCGTATATTGTCTTACCGTTTCCTTTCCGTTATCATATAGGCAGACCAAAATTTGCTGAAAAATGTGAAGGGCCTACCGCTATCTGATTGATCCCCGATTCCCCCCATGCCCTCCCCGCCGCTCTCATGGTTGTGGGGGATGGTCACAGGGAGGGAGTCGAGCCGTTGAACCTATATAATATATGGGCCGTTTTGCAATTCATTTGCAATCAAATACGCCTAACATGCCGTAATCATACGGTAGCATGTCGGATTGATAATCTCATTGAGGGGGTATGGGGAGGTCTACGGAAGGATTGCCGGGGGTGGTGTTGGCAGGACTGTCAACTTTGTTTGCAGTCGCAAGGATTGACTGCCAATTTTATTCTCATTTTGATAAAAATCGATTAAATTCTACTAACATAATGCAATGAATAAAGAAAAAATAAAGAATATTGGGATTCAAGTCACTGTAGCTCTTGCGGTTATTTTTTGTTTAAAAGTCTATCACTATATAAAAAACAAAACAGAAAGTAAAAATATTGTAGCCTACTCAAACGAGAACAAGACACAAGTTCAAGAAAAACACTTATATCTAGCTGATGAAATAAAAGTATCAGGAAACACAAAAGAAGAACAGATTGATTCATTTTGTAATAACTTTAGCGTAGCTTTTAACAATACCCCCATAGAAAAAAGATATGAACTTTTTATAAATATTATACATATAAGTTTTTGTAGAATAGCTATGCTTAATATAGATGTAGACAATCTAGAACCTATAGAAATACCAACAGAAGGAATGAAGGCGATTTACTACATTCAAGAGGCCATGCAAAAAGAAAATCAACCATTCAAACTAGCAACTATTTATCAAATATCATACGGATTAAAAGATAAATACCCTTCATTATGGGAATTAAAGCTATTACTTTCAAAAAATGAATCTTTAAAAAAACAATTCCTAGATCAACAATATAAAAAAGCAATAACTGATATTGAATTAGGTTTAAATTTAAATGAACTTGCTTTAATTAAAGAAAAAATAAGACTAGCACAGGGATAAAATATGCCAGCACTACCGGGATACTACACAACAAAAGAAGCGGCGGAAAAGCTAGGTTACAAAACACCTGATAGTCTGCGCCAATATTGTGCACAAGGTAAAATTCCCGGTGCACAGAACATAGGGCGTATGTGGTTTATACCTGTTGAATGGGTAGAAAGAAAGGAAAATGAACCTATAGATCCAAAAGGAAACAGAGGGTTAGCGCGAGAATCGAAAAAATGATACGGACGTATTGACATCTACTCTGTAACAGAGTAGAAAGGAATCACGCAAGGGAACAAGCCCTAAGCCTGATTCCTTTTCTTTTTATCCTATCTACTCTGTTACAGAGTAGAATATCTTTGACAATCCCGCCCTTGGCTTCCTTGGAACCCTGCACGGCAGGCAACAGCCAAGAATAGAGAAAGTGAACGGAAACGAACAATAACACAGATACAAAAGTTTTTGCTTCCAACACCTTGCCGGGTACGGATCACACTTGCCCAACTGCATACACCAGACAGCGGGGGAACGGGTTCCGCCTCTCCCGGTCATAGTGGCGTATAGCATAAGGAACCATCCGGCAAGGCATGGAGTCAGAAACGAACGAATCGTCTTGTCAACACTGGAAAAAATGGATATTTTAATTACACAGGGGAGAAAACAGCATAATGAAATATTGGATAACAACATTTCAAGCTACCGGGATAGCCCTTTTTGCAGGTGCGTTGATCGCTAATCCACCTGTACCGTCCGCTGTCTTTTGGGGTGTTTGGCTCATTTTTGTTGGTGCATTTTTCCACCACCTTATCAGTAAATAAAGACAAGGGGGCATTATGAGCATTTCAACACTCATCGGCGTGATTATGACAATTGTTGCTGTAGGCGTCTATATTGCCTATAAGATAGGTTGGATAAAGAAGTAATAAGTCACCTTCTTTTGATTCAATCAAAAAAGCCCTTTCGGTTTCGTATCGGAAGGGCTTTTCTTTTATCTTTCGAAGGAGTCACAATATGTTAGAATCTTATAAAGATGTTACAGTGTCGAATGGAACGCATAAGATAGAAGATCTTGCACGTGCATTTTATGAACCTATCTGTGCCTTATGTTTTGAATCTCTAGAACAACATAACGCAAAAGCCTATAAAATATGTATCGCAATACAGCATGATCTGGAACAGATACATAAATTTTATGACTGCATTTCATGGTTTAATTTGAATAAAGAAGAACCGGAAGAATTTATAGCTGTAATCAGTAATGTATTTGATGCATTAGATATATATGCTCCAAAAGGTTATTATTTCGGCGCTCTTGAAGGTGACGGTGCATGTTTCGGCTTTTGGCCTTTATCCGATGATGAGAAGTGTAATGATTAAGGAGTTCCTTTATATACTCGGAAACATCCTGATACTAGGCTTTTTCATCTTCTTAGGACTCTTTGGAGTCCTTTTTTTGTAACCATTATCAACCATAAGAGGATATAAATATGACCGCTCTACTCTCTGAAAAGGAACTCGAACGCAAGGCTTACAATGCTACAGCACTCTTTAACTTTGATCCTTCCGATACGTTTTACTGGCACTATATTCTCAATCATGCAAAGGATGAAGGGTTTTCTAGTGATGTTCGGGAATGGCAGCGTATGCCGGGGGAAGAAAAGGAAGATGCAATAATTGGTCTTTATGAAAAGCTGTTGACTTCATATGATGAAGGTATTCTTAGCATTGATACTATTGTTGTTAAGGATGTCCTTTTAAACACTGGTGGTCCTGCTTCCGGTATTGAATTTCGTTTGTTTGATTGTGGCGATTCATACGAATTTCAAAATGCTAGATACTGGTATCAGGATTGGTTCACGCCTCGTCAATATTCATACATTCCAAATGACATAGGTGTAAGGATGTTCGAGCATTTTGGTTTTGAATACAAGCAGGAATAGCTTTTCCATTGATGACTGTTCTCGTTGTTCAATCATCAAAGAGGCGTCCTTTTCATTCAACATGAAGGGACGCCTTTTTCATTGCTTGAACAAATATCAATAAACATTGGAGTGCTTAACATGGATGCTCTTTACACTGAAAACATCGTAACGGAAAAGTACGGCTACAACATGACTATCAACCTGTATCAAGATATCGACGCTCCAAATCCATTCGATGAATTCGACACACTCGGGACGCTCGAAACATTTACCAGTGCGACAGAGTATAGGGAACGAATTGAACAATTTGATAAGGAACGGTCTATCTTTGTTGAGGGGTCAACGCTGAGAACCGAATATGTCATTTACGCTTCCCGTGCCTCTATCAGGACAGCGTATAACGTCAAGCGTCTTACAAAGAAGACATTAGCAAAGGCATTTGATTGCCTCATGTCGGAACGCGCCATCTATGAAAACTGGTTGAATGGCGGCGTTACAGGCTACATAGTAACAGATGATGAAACAGGGGAAGAAATAGATTCCTGTTGGGGCTTTTATGATGACGATAATGATGAACATGCCCTTGAAGAAGCAAGAGAAGCAGCCGAAAACTATAGGCGACCAATACCCGCATGGGCAAAGAACTGGAAGCTGTTACCGGGACTGACGGCGGAACAGGTTTGAAATCCTTTTTTGCGTGTCGCGTAAAGTATGAGGTGTTTATGTGCACATTCTACAATATCGACGTTACCGATATGACCATACGCCAGATCAACAGGCTCTTTCGCCAGCACGACACCAGCACGTTATGGCCTATTTGTGGGCGGTTCAACGCTACCGAAAGAGCAATCAGGCGTTTGCAGCGGACCGCTGAATACACCTACACAGACGGCCTTGAATATGCCCTTGCCCTTGATTCTGAAATAAGCCGCATTGTGAACGGGGAGGTCTAGATATGAGCGTACAACATAGCCTTTTCATTAATGCCTATATCGGATGCCTTTTGTGGGCTGGAACAGACGATAACGGGGAGCCGTTAGACACTCATTACAACATCTATAATTTGTCCGCTGAAAGCCGCAGCCGCATTGTGAGGGACTGTCATTATTTTATGCTTGTCGCCTCTACTAGTGACATAGACCTTTCCGGCCTTGAAGCACAAGCGGGGCATGATTTCTGGTTGACACGCAACGGTCACGGCACGGGCTTTTGGGACAGACCGGAAATCTACGGGGAAGAAAATGCCCGCATCCTTTCAATTATGTCCCATTGTTTCGGAAATTGTGATCCAATCATCACTGATGATGAATATATTGAACTTGTATAGATTTTGCTTAGGTGAACTATGGAATTTATGCTTGTTATTCGTGATGGTGAATGGAAGCCTTGCGCCTATTTTATTGACGGGAAGCGCGTTTCTAAGGAGGCTTATAATATAATGGAATATGAAATTCAAACACACGGCGTTGCGGATTGCTTCCTTACACGCCGTTCCCGTAATGGTAATTGGCTTCATAGCTTTTCAGGTCGCTTGATACGTTGACCTGAACATATCAACACCATTGAAACATCAAAAGGCGGAACCTCACGTCAACAAGGGTTCCGCCTTTTCATTGTGGCAATGGTCGATTCTATTTAGCTTTATAAGACAAATCATTTGAAAGGACGGTCGCATGTTCAAGTATCTTTTGAAACTCTTCCTTTTTGGGGGCCTTATTCCCATTAAGCTCATAAAGGAGCGCAAGGTAATAAAAAACGTAGCGATTGAAGGGGGAAGGTTTGAGATCCGTCTTGGATTCCATACTAGCCTTAACAATAGCCCCGTATTCTATCTCAGCACACTTGACAGCATTGTTCAAGAGCATCGTCCGGGTACTGACTTCTACATTCATCTTTGTTGATTTTAAAGCGGCTCTGCTTCCTATATAGGAAGCTATTATTGCCGCCACAAATGAGACACCCGTAGAGAGTAATACGTTTTCCATGTTCACCCGCCTTTAATACTATATAAAGAATGGAGACTATCACATGGGTTACACAGTAGACAAAAAGACCGGAAAGATCATCCTTGTACATGACGTTACCGTATCGTCAAAGGCCGTAAAACAGCCGGAAACACAACAGCAGCAGCGCCAGCAGGAACAACAAACCGCCGCCACCTTGCCCGCGATTCCCGCCGCCTCTATGTCCTCCGCGCGGGCTTCCGCTCCCGGCACGTTTGTTTTCCCGGTCACGAGACAAAAGGTTCGGACGGTATGGCATGAGGGGAACGTCTGGTTTGTGGCGAATGACGTTTCCGCTTGCTTGGGTTTTGCCAGACCTGAAAAAGCTATTATTGACCATTGCAACCATGCGAAAACGCTAAAAGGTCCCGAATCAGGAGGTTTGACCTCCTCCCCTCGCGGCATCAACATCATCCCCGAATCCGACGTCTACCGCCTTGTCATGCGCTCCAAACTTCCCGCCGCCGAACAGTTCCAAACGTGGGTGTGCGAGGAGGTCTTGCCCTCTATCCGCAAAACGGGCGGCTACGGCGGTTCACCTGCACCCGCCACCAAACCCCAAACCGAAGATCAGCTCATCCTTGAGGCCATGCAGGTATTATTGTCCAGAACCGAAACCCTCAAGGCGGAATTGGCCGAAGCCAAACCCAAGGCCGATTATTACGATGCCCTTGTGGATGACAGGGATCTCCTCACGTTCACGGAAGCGGGCAAACTGTTCGACATGTCCGCCCAAAAACTCGCGGCATTCCTGCGCGACGCGAAAGGGACGCCGCACCATTGGCTGTTCAAGGGTTTCGACGGCGCAAACATCCCCTACCAGCCCATTATTGACCGAGGACTGATGAAGGTGAAGCACCGTACCAGTTCCCTCAACGGGATGCCCTGCACACAAGGGTATTTCACACCGAAAGGGATTGAGGCACTGAGGAGGTTGTTGCGAGGATAAGAAGGAGAGGGGGAGGGGGAGGGGAAAGGATGCGTACTGTCCTTAAACGAGGGCGTGCCTGATTTCTCTACGCGCTAAGATGTCAGCTCTTCTACAGGCTTTGTAGGTATCGGGTAGCTGACATATTCAATGTGAATAGAGAACAATCCCCAAACACGGCAAGAAAATATGAGCTTACGGAAGCAGTTTCGTAACTTTTTAAGCCTCATATGGTACCCTCGAAACTTTGATACGTACCTTCCGTCTCCTCCTCTCCTTTTGCTGCGTAGAGAAATGAGGGGAATAAAGCAAGGCTTTTCTTTCTTTACAATGTGTTACGTTTTGCCTTTCATATCGTACCTTGCGTCTACAAGGTACAACATCTTTATTCCAAAGAGAGGCCGATCCTCTCTTCTCGCCCGATTTTCTGTATGTAGCAAACGGATAACAAACCAGCAACAGCCAAAGCCGGGAAGGATTATTCCAACCCGGCTTTTCTTTTACCCTTTGAACACATCATCAAAGGATGAAACGCATGTACGATGAAGATAACGATTATTCCGTACCGTTCCCCGATGGGACAGTATCAGAAATTATTGAAGCCTCAGCAAAACTCATAGAAGGTAATTATTATGAAGCAGGTTATTGATAACAAGAAAAAGAAGTCTCTCCCCAAAGGTATTCGCCATCTTGCATCGGGTAAGTTTATTGCGGATGTATGCATTAATGGAAAGCGTAAGACAAAAACGGTTGATACACTGGAAGAGGCTATTATTGAACGTCAGAAGATGTTGCAGCAATACAGAGATTCTACCGCAAGTGACGCTTCCGCCTCCACTGCCGCTGGTAATGATGCTGATTTGTGTACATTGGATATGCTTTTCAAACGAACGTATAATCTTTACTGGAAAGACACCTCATGGGGAAAAATTGCAAAAAATCATTATAAGCAATTGTCCACCTTTCTCGGTGGTGGCGATCATCTTTCCGTTACAGCCCTGAACAACATCAATACGCTTGATTCCTTCGTCGATTATCTCATTGATCAGGGAAATTCCAATTCAACAATCAATCGAAAGCTTGCCATCCTTTCCAAGATGCTCACCACGGCAGTAGATCGAGGGATTATTGAGAAGGTTGTGAAAATCCCGAGACGCAAGGAAGCCCTGCACCGGATACGCTTCCTCACTACAGAAGAAGAAAACAAGATGGTGCAGACACTTTCCATGCTCGGCTACAAGCCCCAACTCGACGCGTTCCTCGTCCTCCTCTACACAGGATTCCGCAGCAGCGAATTGTGGCGCTTGCAGGTGCGAGATGTCGATCTCAAACACGGCACCATAACAGCGTGGAAGACCAAAAACGGCTACCCCCGTACAATCCCCATCGTGAACAAGATCCGTCCGATTATTGAGCGTCTCACCCTTGAAGCCACAGATAGAGGCGACGATAATCTGCGACTGTTTCCCCGTGGGACGAACATATGGTTTGAAACGGCGTGGCGGAAGGCGAAGATCCTCCTCGGCCTTTCCGACGATCCTCAGTTCATCCCATACGCCCTACGCCACACATGCGCCTCCCGTCTCGCGCAGGCCGGAGTCAGTATGATGGTCATTAAAGAATGGTTGGGACACCGCAATATTGCCACGACAACGCGCTATACCCACCTAGCCCCGAAGGATCTCCGCAATGCCGCACAAGTCCTATCATCTTAATGTGTTACTAACTAGTTGCAATAATTGCAAAAGCAGATGCAAATTGCAGATGATACGACAAAAACAACTAACAATGATAGGGTATTATTTGTTACTAGCAAGATAACCAATCTAGCAATACTTATTCTCTTTCTACAGGAGAAAAAAGTCACGAAACGTACTAAAAAAAGAATCTAATGGCCTTGTCTTCCGATGAGAATCAGGTATAGCTAAGAACAGGTGGTGCTGTTTGAATACGCAACCAAAGGAGAACCCTTATGTCTGCCAATCTTATTTCTGCCGTTCATGATCTTGTTTTAGAAAGCGGTCTTGGTGCCAAAAACATTGCCGCCGCCGTGGGCAAACCGTATTCCACCCTGCTGCGTGAAGTGAACCCCTTCGACGACGGCGCGAAACTCGGCGCGGAAACCCTCGTCGACATCATGCGGGTCACTGGTAATATCCAGCCGCTTGAGCATATAGCCGAACAGTTCGGCTATGAGCTCAAGCGGACCCACTAAGCCACTCCCGTACAATGCCTCCCCAAGCCCAAAGAACCACCATGAAGCACACCACCGCCCTATTGCCCCGCCTGTCGGGGCTTTTTCATATCCGTTCTCCCCTTCCCCCAAAAGTCCTCGGCAAGCCGAGGATTTTTCATAGGTACACGTAAGCATGGAAGTTCCCGTACTGGGAGTTTTTCCTGCATGACGCCCAACTGAGCCGGACCATTTCGGTCCATATGCCCATGCGTTCAACGGTACAAAAAAGAGAGGGGGGGCGTCCCGCCTTTTTCCGTTCCCTCAGTGCGGCAAATGCCGCGTCTGCCGCCAGCTTTCCACCGTATACAGCAGCAAGGCCAGCCAGATAAAAATGAACGTCACCAGCGTAGCCGGGTTCAAGGTTTCCCCAAACATGAATATGCCGAGGAAGAACGTGCAGGTCGGGGAAATGTATTGCAGCAGGCCAAGCGTCATCAGGCGCATATGCCGGGCGGCATAGGCGAACATGACCAGTGGCAGGGATGTGACCGGGCCGGCAAGAAACAACAAAAAGCCTTCCCGAACCGTCGGGCTGCAAAGGAAGCCCTCCCCATTCCAATAGAGCCACAGGATCCAGCCGAGCGAAAAGGGTATCAAAACTATCGTCTCAATGAACAAGCCGGGAAGCGCTTCGACGGAAACCGTTTTTCGGATAAAACCGTACAGCGCAAAAGTGAAGGCCAGCGACAGGGCCAGCCACGGAAACTGATTGTGGCCCAAGAAACTCAGCAGGACACCGATACAGGCCAACAAAATGGCTATCCCCTGAAGGCGTGACGGCCGTTCCCGCAAGAAAAGGAAACCGAACAGCACATTCATAAGCGGATTGGTGTAGTATCCGAGGCTCGTTTCAAGGATCTGTCCGGTACTGATGGCCCATATGTACAGGAACCAGTTCAACCCCACCACACAGGAACTGGCGAACATGGTCAGCGCCACGCGGCGGTTGCGAAAAGCGCTGACGACCTCCGCCCAGCGCCTTGTCAGCATAACGACCGGAAGCAAGCTCACAAACGAAAAAACGATGCGGTAGCACAGGATTTCGAACGGAGCCACGGCATCCAGCATATGCCAGAAAACGACCAGAAAGCCCCAGATGAGAAAGGCGCAAAGACCCGCCAACAACCCGAGCGAATTGCTCTTTACGGACGGAACGGCAAACAACGGCATACTCCACCTTCACAAAGACAGCCATCCTGCAAAACAGGATGGCTGTCCACAATACGGCAAAAACGTCCGCGACGACTAGCGATTGAACGAACGAGCAAACAGATCCGAAATGGCTTTGCGCCCGTTGGCTTCCATGAACCGGGTTCCCGTGGCGGTGAAGTGCGTATGCTCAATGACGGGCTCTTCCACCTTGACCCAAGCGTCGTTCAGCCAGCGATACCAGCCGTCCTGTTCCTGATCGAACACGAGAAGGGGCTTGTTGCAGATCTTGGCGAACTCGGCACCCCAGCCGGTACCGCCCTTGACGGTCTGATCCGGCTGGATGTTGCCCACGACCACGACTTCCTGACCGCTGCTGACCTGCCAGCAAATGGACTGCAGGACCTTGCGGAACAGGGGAGCCTTCGTGAATTCCCGGCCCATAAGGCGGGAAACATAGGTCAGGCTCACATCTTTCAGGGCCAATTCTTCGGAAGTGAGGACGCGCACGCCGCGCTTCCGTTCGATCTGGTGCCCATCAAAGCTGTAGTTCACTTCTTCAATGCCCCAAG
>UMJY01083051.1_pt1 | contig 11884 bp, 10 predicted proteins | sample 1966191 | NCBI WGS metagenome assembly UMJY01 (sample SAMEA4836161, study PRJEB28245) | human gut metagenome | biome: gut microbiome; material: fecal sample | place: Denmark | collected 2008 | reverse complement strand
TAAAATTCCCCTTGGGAATAGACTTCAGCTCATCTGGCGTCAGCAGTGGACGCTCCATCATTTGCAGACTCTGGCTGGGGTCGTTCTTCCCACGGCTCACCGATCCAGACAGAACGGTGCGGTTTCCGAGCGCCTTGGACAGCACCTCCGCCGTCTGGCTGTTGGGTGCGAAGCCGCCGAAGATGGTGTCCTGGCAGTTGTCCTGAATAATTTCGCTTCCTTCATTTCCGTAGTTTTTTTCAAGCTGCGCTAAGGACTGAATGATCGGCACCAGCGTCAGGCGGCGGGAACGGCCTGCGGAGAACAGCGGAAGGACATCGAAGGGAGGCATAGTGCCGAACTCATCACAATACAGTACCACACGGTTTTGCAGCTTCCCTCCGTTTTCATCCGCCACAGCAAACAGTTCACGGCTCAGATTTTGAATCATCAAGCCCGCCATGAAGTTTTTGGTGGTGTCCTCCTCCGGAAGAATGAGAAAGATGGCAGACTTTTCAGAAGCAAACTTCTCTGCATCGATGGCGCTGTCGAAGCAAAGCACCTGCTCCAGTTCCGAGTCCAGAAATGCATTGAGACGAGAAAGTACCGTGGACATGACAGAGGCCATGGCCTGCTCTGCGCTGTTGAGTGCAGCACCCGCAAACCATCTGGCCTTGTGGTCAGGCGGCAGCTTGCCCATCAGGAGCTGGAAGTGACTCTTGCCCTTTACTTTGCTGGGTTCCAGCAGATCCTGCACCAGCTTGAAGACAGAGACGATGTGCCGGCGCTCCTGTGGATGCTCCTTATCCGGCGGCAGAAACTCCGCCAGTATCAGAATGACCGAAGTGAGCAGCCCCTCCGCCGCATCATAGAAAAAGGCGTTCTGTCCGCGATTGCTGTCATCGCCATCCGGATTGATAATGGTTTTGGCAAGGATCTTAGCGTATTTCTCTGCCTTAGCTCGAGCCGCCAGGTTCTTGGGATCTTTCCTTGCGATATCCATGTAGCGGTTGACCAGTGTCAGCAGGTTGTTGCCGTCTGAACGGGGCGGATTGCGCAGGTCTATAACAGATACATTGTATTCGTAGCAGTTCTTTGCAATCGTGCCGTAATTGCGGGCCAGGTCACCCTTGCTGTCCAGCGCCAGCCAGCTCATACCGGAGGCGCAGGCATATTCCAGATTGGGATACAGGAAGAAAGCGGTCTTGCCAATACCGCTGGCGCCGATCATAAGGCAGTGAATGTCATTGCTGTCCACCAGTGCGGTGAGCTCCTGCGGTTTTCCTTTGCAGCCGAGGATCACGCCCTGCTCCATGGGGAGATTCTGCCCTCTGCGCCATTCTCTGACCTTGAAGGGCACATGGGCATAGGTCTGCCTGATTTCCTTGTCGGTGGCCCATCGGGCTGTACCGTGCTGCCCATCGCCCACAGTGCGGGATTTGATATTGCCAAGGGTATAGTGGTGGGACATCATGGACAGCCCGCCGATAACAAGAAACATCGCCGCTCCCGCTGCAATCAGGATCCAGACACTTGCGTTCAACATTTCACCTCATTTCATTCATAGAAAAACCCTGAGCATTTTCCGCGCTCAGGGTCAGATCGTCATTCCAGTCTTTGTTTTCCGGGATCAGGCGCTCCACGGAATAGCGCATTTCCAACTGCTCCCGCATCCGGCGGCTGGCCTGATGACCGGCTTCATCATTATCGAGGCAGAGCAGAATGGTGCCGAGCTGCGGCGCTTGTTCCAACATCTGCAATACCGGCTGAATGGATGTGCCGCAACAGGCTACATAGCTGTGCCGCTGCCAGTTCTCCGGATAAAGGGTGATGAAGGACAGCATATCGATGGGTGCTTCAAACACATACAGACTTCTGTCTGTGCCGACATAATGGAATCTGTATTGCCGTTTCTCTGAGGTAGCGAGTTTGTAAATCTTTACTGTGGTTGTTCATATCTGTTTTCTCCTTCGTTGATAAAATAAAAAAGTGCCCATCTTCGCATTGAAAATGGGCGCCAATTGTGTACTTGATTTAATTGTTGTGGGAAGCGGGGAGGTGTATCTGAACCGTAGATAGAACAAGACCGTAAGGCGTTGGCCTTACGGTCTGTTGTTGGTGGAGATAAGCGGGATCGAACCGCTGACCTCTTGAATGCCATTCAAGCGCTCTCCCGAACCATCGGGTATGCACCCCCTGATGGCTTGGGAAAGGGCTTGAATATCCCGCCCCGGCAATTGATGAGAGACAAGTTGCAGTATAGCATAGAAGGTATATGTTGTCAACTGGACATACCTTTACGATATGTACCCCTCGCCGTGATCGTGGCGAGGGTGAGAGCTTATTGCGCCATAGGCAGTTCATAGGTAGTATCGCATTCGTCGATGCTGTCGATACCGTTCAGGAACTGCTCTACATTGATGTTGAATTCAATCTTGACCCTATAGTCCCGGAACACCGAAACCTTTTTGATGATGTAGCCGCAGATCATTTTCTTGACCTCCATCGGGCTTTCATCAAAAATCTTGGACCAGGACACGATCCGGTTGAACTCGGCCTTCATCTCCTCGATCTTAGAGTTTCCATCATTCAGTTCCGCGGTAAGGGTCGTGATTCGTTCACTGGTGGACAGTACCTTCTGTCGGGTATCCTCCAGCATTTCAGTCAGCACATCTTGCGGTAGGGCGCTTTTCCCTTGGATCGCCTTCAGTACCTCGGCCTTGAGGGATTCATATTCCTTATTGGCCTTGGTGTTTTCGGCTCTGGCCCGCTGCAATTCCGAGCGTATCATTGCCATCTGCTTCTGAACTGCGCTTCCTACGACCATGTCGTTGGAAGCCCCCTGCATCTTGTCGAAGACCTGATGCAGCACCTCAGTGACGATCCCGTCCAGAATGTGCATTGTGTATCCAGTCTGTCCTGTACATTCCTGACGGCGCCGGGTCTTGTTGTAGCATACATAGCGAATACGCTTTTTATGGACCGGCGTCCCATCCGCAAGGCGGGTGGTTGTCCCGTTGGTAGTGAGCACCAGCCGGCCTCCGCAGTGGCCGCAGAAGATGTTCCCGGAAAGCAGGGATTGGCCTGCGGTATTCAGCGGTACTGTGCGCCGCTCTTTCCGCTCATTGGTCCGCTCCAGCATCAGTTTCTGCGCCAGGTCGAATTGGTCTGGGGCGATGATCTGGAGGGCCTCAAAGGGGCCGGCATAGGTTTCTCCGCTCCGAAGGATTCCCTTATAGAGCGGGTTGTGCAGGATGCCCCCCACACTGGCGTCGTGCCAGTTTTGTCCCTTCCGGTTTTTGATCCCGTGGTCGTTGAGGAAGTTGGCAAGGCGCCATCTGCCGTAACCGGACGAAATGCAGAGGTCAAACATCATCCGGACGACTCTGGCCTCGTCCTCATCAATGACCAGCATGTACACCTCATGTTTGCGCTTGTTGAGGATGCCGCTCTTTTCCAGCCGGTACCCGTATGGTGCGTTTCCACCGCGGAACCGGCCTTCCTCTACCATCTGGCCAAGGGCCGTTTTGGTGCGCATCGAAGTTTTCTGGCTCTCTCCATCGGCCTGCCAGAAACGGATATAGTTGGTCAGGCGGTCCGTGTGGGACTCAAACCGCTGCTCTCCTTCCTGTACGCTCCAGACGCGGACGCCCTTTTTAGTAAACCACTCCACAACGAAGGGTGTTTCATCTGACTTGCGGCCCAGTCGGTCGAACATGAAGACAAGCAGAATATCGAACTTGCCCTGCTCTGCATACTTCTTGATGAGCTGCAGTTTATCACGGTCATCGGCGCTGACTTTATAACCGGATACGCCAGTTTCCTGCTCCTCGCCCACGATGACCCAGCCCATTTTCGCCGCAAAATCGTGGCAGGCTTTTCTCTGCATAGGGATGTCTGCCTGGTTGTTTTCATCGTGATCGACCTGCTTGTTGGTGGAAACTCTGTATAAACAATAAACTCTTTCAGCCATTGATATCCGTCCTCTCATGTTTTTTGTGTGAGAGGGCGGACACCCAATTCATTCTATTCGATTATCAAGGTTCCCGGCTTTTGCCATACCCATTATCTCACACTACGGCCAGAATAGCCAGGGGAATTGATAATCTTTTTATAAACAAATCTGCAGTAAATGGGCTGGTGTGTTGGGTTATCCTGTACTTTGCTCAAAGTTTTTGGGCCTCATCAGTCTGCCAAAAGCGAATGTAGTCAAGCATGCGTTCTGCATCAACGCCGTCTATGATCTCTCCCTCATAGACGCTCCAAACATGGATGCCCTTCTTGGTAAACCACTCTGCGATGAATGGGGTTTCGTTGAGATTGCGTCCCAGCCGGTCATACATAAAGACCAGCAGGATATCAAACTCACCCTGCTCAGCAGCCTTTCTAATGCGCTTTAACTTAACAAGGTCATCAGTGCTGACTTTATAGCCGGACACGCCGATCTCCTGCTCCTCGCCAACAATGTTCCAGCCTTTTTTCTCTGCAAAATCGTGGCAGGCGTTCTTCTGCATGAGAATGCTTTCCTGATCCTTACCTCTGTATAAGCAATAGACTCTTTCAGCCATTTTACTGACCATCCCTTCATCAAATCTTCTGAATGCAAGACCTTCAGCAAGTCGTTCTATTTCTGGGGCATTGCATAGGCGCTCAGGAGAGCCTGCTTTACTAATACAGCAACTTCAGGATTTTCTTTTTCTGCAAAGCAGAGAGTGACCTTATAGCCCTGAACCGAGATATGCATTTCAGGCTTTTCTTCGTCGATTCTGAGTACCCTGTTCATAGTAATCCTCCTAAAAATAAAGCATCGGCTATCCTAAAAAGATAGCCGATGCTTTTCAATTTCTAATTGTAACTGCTTAGTGGCGATAGTCCTTTTACAGAGTAGGTTCGATTGACTGCATACCGATTTCCTGTACTTGGACGATATCCAATGTTGGCAGAGCCTTCAGATAATTCTCTACATTCCAGTATTGGACCCCATTTTCCATCTGCGCATCTTCGCCGCGGTACAGGATATAGCGCCCATGGATGGGACCAAACCGCCGTTCCGTCCTCTGGCATTTATCCTCATCGACGAGGTGCCGGTATTGAAAGGGAACCTGTTTGCTGCTGTGTTTGATTTCAAAGATCTCACAGGAGTTTTCTTTCTGGTCATAGATGACCATGTCAAACTCGCCAGCCTCAAACTGCAGTTTGAAAACACGGTGATCCTTGTCGGCCGCCTTCATGGTTTCCAGCAGCACAATATCTTCCATCATCCGGCCACGGACTTCTTCAAGGATGCGGCCCGTGATCTGCGTTTTATCATATTCGCTGAGCGCCGAGAACTGCTCATCCTTTAACAAGGAATGGATAAGGGCCTGGGCCTGACAATATCGCATTCCAGGCTGTGTGAAGAGAATATGTTCCACTGGTTCAATTCCGGGGTCCGCCGATTCAATGGGACAATCCACAATCAACTCCAACGCGGTAAGATATTGCTTAATCTCTATGATGTGAGCAGTTGTGATACCGATGGACTGCTCCTCCTTGTTCCGGATATCCAGCAGTTCCATCAAACGCTGGGTGACCGCCTCTGTATCAATGGCATCCAGCGCCTCTGTGCGCTTTTCGGGGTCACGCTCTTTCCGCAGATTTGCGGCAGTGAGCCGCAGGTCATGGGAGAGAAAATCATCGGTCAGCACTGAGATCAGGAATCGGTGGTTCATATCCTCTATGATCCGGTTGATGGCGCTGGTCAGCTCTCCAGCTTCATACAGAGAGTACAGGTGGCGGAAATGCCCGCCCGACTCGTAGCAGGCCAGGGAGTGCTGGATGTTCTTGCAGATTGCCGTGTCGATGTATCTTCGGGTGGACTCGTCATCCCGGAAGGATGCATCCTGAGCATTCACATCTTCATCGTCAAAGGCCAGCTCTCCGGCGCGTAGTGTGCCGCCATATCGGATGTACTCATCAATGCTGTCGATCCCGAGCAGACGGCTATACTCCCGATATGGGATGAAGGTCGTGTGGATGGACTTGGCCCGGTCATACAATTCTTCATCCATTGCCAGCCAGAAGCCCAGGGAGTCCGTACCAGACAGGACGATCTTCATTCCCATGGTGGCGAACACATCGGAAAAGAGGGCAGCCGAGTCAATAAAGTCTTCCATCAGCGTGACCTCGTCGATGAACACATATCGGAATCCCGCGTTAAACAACTTCTTGAGATCCCGGTTCATCATCGCCATATTGTCAGTCCTGCGGGCTTTGATGTATGCGATACGGCTCAAGTCCTCCTTTGTCATTCTGCCAATGGCCTGACGGAGCATGGTGTTTTTTCCAGTCTGGAGCAGGCCAAAGAGCAGACACACGCGGTCATGACTTCTGCCGTGGAGGTACATCTCCAGTTGCTCAAAGCAGTCGCGTGAGGCCAGTGCCTTTGATTTCTGCGCAACGGCAGCCAGTTCTTTGCCGATGGTTATATCGGTTTCGACACCTGATATTGATATGCTTTTCGGGCTGCTTCCACTCACTTATGCGTCACCTCCTCGCCAATCACGCCCTGATATGTTACCGCTTTCTCAATTCCATTCTTCCGCCAGAAGGAAGTCACGGATATTCCGGTGCTTGATCCCGTTCCTGCTCATGTCAAACTCGTCGAGGGATACGACATACTTGGGGAAATTGTCCTGGATGCCATCGTATGCACCGAACTCCCGTTTCACCGTATCTTCAGAGGCCAGCAGGTATGTTACCTGCACATAGAGTTTTTCTCCTCTTTTTTCGCATACAAAGTCAATTTCTTTTTCTCCTGCTCTGCCTACTGTGACAACATAACCCCGTCGCAGCAGTTCCATGTAGACAATGTTTTCGAGGATCAGGTTGATGTCCTTCATGTTCCCGCCGAACACAGCCTCCCGAATACCGTGATCCGCAATATAATACTTTTCGTTGGAGGCCAGTATCTGCTTGCCCTGCAGGTCCTGGCGCTTTACCTGATAGAAGAGATATGCGTCACAGCAGTACCGCACATAGTTCAGGATGGTTTCTGCCGCGACAGTCCGCTGCTCATTTTTGAAAAACTTAGCCAGAGAGGACGCTGAGAAAACTGTTCCGACATTTGCGGTCATATACGCAATGATGCGCTCCAGCAAATCAATATCCCGAATCTTGTTCCGTTTTACGATATCTTTGAGCTGCACAGAATTGAATAGATCTGTGAGATACTGCCGGGAGGGTTCTTCCTCATACCGGAGGTTGGCCAGATAGGGCATTCCTCCGGCCAGCAGATATTTTTGAAAGCATTGCTGGATCGAATCGCTTGGTGCAATTGTGTGGTACAGTTCCAGGAATTCAGCGAAGGAGAATGGGTAAATCACAAACTCCACATACCGTCCGCCAATATAAGTGGCCAGTTCACCGGACAGCAGTTTTGCGTTGGAGCCCGTAATGTAGATATCGCAGTCCAGCGCCACTCGCAAAGAATTGACGCACTTTTCCCAGCCCTCTACTTCCTGGATCTCGTCAAAAAACAGATACGCTTTTCCCTCGATGCCCTCTGCCCGTTTTATGATCTCATCGTGCAGAGCCGTTGCGGTCTGCAGATGGGAGTACCGCATATCTTCAAAATTGATTGAGATCATCTGAGACGGGGCAACACCAGCCTCCGCCAGTTCCTCTTTGATCAGTTCCAGCATCACCGACTTACCGGAGCGGCGAATGCCGGTCATTACCTTAATCAGTTCGCCCCCAATGAAGGGACGGATGCGGTTCATATACAGTTCTCGTTTGATCATGATTGGAACGCCTCCTTTCTATCGTTGACCTCAGTATATCCCATTTACAACTGAAAATCAACTGATATAATCTAATTTTATCAGTTATAACTTATAAAATTAGTCGTATGTTGGCGCAAACACTGTACACAGCTTTTCAATTTCTCTCAAAGAAGCCCCCGAATGCACTCACTTTCCAGTTCAACGATGTCGCCTATCGGTATCCTTAAGCCATCAACCAGAATCAATACCTGATCCGCCTCATGGATTCTTTTCAGCCTCCCGGTTGATACGATATACCGGCCGCCGTCTTTCTTTGCGTCGGGCTGGAACCAGGTCACCGTGATTTCCGGCCGCTCTTTGATCCGCTCCAACAGCAGTTGCTGTTTTGAGTCCAAGGCAGCCCTGGCATCCTCGTCCAGTTACATGCGCTGGTCGGTCAGCCGGGCCGTTTCCACAAGGGCGGCGCTGTGGCCGGACAGGGCCGCAAAGGGTGCGAACTGGGCCGCACGGTCTGAGAGCGGCATCCTCGGGTGCTTGGCTGAGGTAGGATGCGGCAAGTTGATGATATCATCGTATGGTCCGGTCATGCTTTGTGACCTCCGATTTGGTTGTTTCTCTCCCTGGCTGTGGCGCCGTCCTCCAGATTCAGTCCTTTGAGGATGGCATTCTTGGCAAAACGCTTTTTGATGTCCAGCATGGTTTCCTGGAGTTTTCTCTCCCGTGCATGGGCAGTGTCAGCCTCTTTTTTCTGCTTTTCCTTTGCCGAGTAGTCCGTAAACAGGTCAATCTGCTCCGGCAAATCCTCCGGCACAGAAGACTCGTCCAGCAGGTGATTGGCGCAGAGGGTCAGCCGGCGGGCCAGCAGGGTTTTATCTACGATCCGGTCATACAGGCTGGTGGCTGCCTTGAGCAGCTCCTCGCCGGAGGAAGTATATCCGTCCAGATTGACTGTACCATGAGCATGCTTGGGAATTTTGCGCCCATAGCGGTCCGTGGTGACCTCTCCGGTGTAGACTGTACCCTTGAGGTTTTCGATGTCATAGCCTACTGTGAGGACCAGTTGGTTGGTCGCAAGCCGCTTATCTACCAATTCCAGCGCCAGTGCATCGGCCATCTCCTGGATGACCAGCCTTGCCTTTTCAAATGGGTATGGGTACTGCAGAATCTGCCCGGAGACGATGCTCTTGTTTTCTGGTTTGTATGCCTTAATGTCCGCAATGGTGCAGGGTTCCCAGCCCCAGGCATGGTCGATGAGCAGTTCTGCGTTGACACCAAACAGTTTATAGAGCAGTTCCTCGTTGTGATAATCTGTAGGCTGCCCGATAGAACACCGGGCAATATCTCCCATGGTGTACAGGCCGTTGGCTTCCAGCTTGGCGGCATAGCCTTTTCCCACCCTCCAGAAGTCGGTGAGCGGACGGTGGGTCCAGAAGGAGCGGCGATAGCCCATCTCATCCAGTTCTGCGATGCGGACGCCGTATTCATCGGCGGGGACATGCTTCGCGCCAATGTCCATGGCGACCTTGGCCAGATACAGATTCGTCCCAATGCCCGCCGCAGCGGTGATACCGGTCGTCTGCAGAATGTCGAGGATGATTTTCCGGGCAAATTCACGGGCCGACAGATGGTAGGTCTGCAGGTAGCTGGTGGCGTCGATGAACACCTCATCGATGCTGTATGGGTAGATGTCCTCCGGCGCCACATGCTTGAGGTAAACACTGTAGACGCGGGTGCTCCAGTCAATATAGTGGGCCATCCGGGGTGGAGCCACGATATAGTCGAGGGCCAGGGAAGGATTTCGCCGTACCTCCGGGTCGTGAGAGGAAGCGCTGGTGAACTGCCGGCCAGGGGTATTCCGCTGCCGTTGGGCATTGACCTCCTTGACCCGTTGGATCACCTCAAACAGCCTGGCTCGACCGGAAATGCCATAAGACTTCAGGGAAGGTGTGACCGCCAGACAGATGGTCTTTTCAGTGCGGCTCAGGTCCGCCACCACGAGGTTGGTGTCCAGTGGATTCAGCCCACGCTCGATGCACTCCACACTTGCGTAAAACGATTTCAGAAAAAGCCGAATTCGGCTTTTCCTGAATAATGCCGAGGAAAAAGAAATGCCGATATAATTTAGAGAAGGTTGAAATGCAAGAGGAATTCAAGTAAATATCGGCATTACCTGTTATACTTGGAACACCAAATATAACAGGGGGTGTATGCTTTGCAAAGGATAGAAGATGCAGTAAACGGAGTGCTGGAGGCTATGCGCCAGCGGGGAGTCAGCGAATACAGTCTAAAATGTATACGTTGGAGTGTCTACCGTCGCATTGTCGTTTGGCACCACACACATGATACAGACATCTGCTCTTATGAGCTTTTGAGCAGCCTGTGTGAACTACAACGAATCCGATATAAACACGGAGAAATAAGCAGGAAATTTTACAGGGCATTTGTAACAGCAGCTTTTCGCATCCGCTCTTATGTGGATACTGGGAAAGTCGATTTTTCCATAGTAAAAGACACAAAGTATTACAAGCCCGGCAAAGAATATCAAGAACTCGTTGATTCCATTTTGAAAGCAAGTGGATTGACAGAGGGCTCTCAATATAAGCTTGCAATCATTATGCGTCAATTCTTTTGCTTTTTCGAGAAACGTCATTCCAGTATTAAACAAGCAACAGACCGGGATTTTCTTGATTTTATCCCAGAGGCTGCGAAAAAGAATCCTAATAATATGACCTGTACAATGCGTGCGTTACGGTATATTACACAGTATCTGAATGATCATCAGCTGGCCGAGATAAGTGTTGACCTCAGTATTTTCAGGCCTCAGTCTCCTCCAAACCGCATGATTGCTCCATTCACACAAGACGATATCGCCGCCGTGATGGATGTGATAGGATCTCATTCTAAAACGCCAAAACGGGACGCGGCAATCATTCTGCTTGCATTTAATTCTGGGCTGCGCTGTGTCGATATCAGGAATTTGAAGCTGCATAATATCGACTGGAAGAAACAGGAATTGAGTATTGTGCAAAAGAAAACTGGGACGCCGATTTCTGCTCCGCTAAACGGAAGAACTCTCAATGCCATTGCGGAATATATTTTGCAAGAACGGCCAAAGTGCGAAGATGTCCATGTTTTTCTGCGGGCATACCCACCGTATACGGCAATAAAAAGCACCAGCCCCTTGGACTATATGATAGATAAATATTGCCGCCTGGCATCTGTTGAGAAGATAGACTATCGGTCATTTCACAGCCTGCGGCGAGCATTCGGCACTGAGCTCGCCATGGCCGAAGTCCCAGTGACATCCATCTCTCAGATGCTTGGCCACAGCGACATGAGTGCCGACAAAGCGTACCTCAGTTTCAATAAAACACAAACATCTCTATGTTCCTCCGATTTCTCAGGAGCACCAATTACAAAGGGTGTATATGCCTCTCATTTTCCGGGTGTTCGCCGCGAAGCGGGAAAAGGCGGTGATCAGGAGTGAGCTTTAAACAGGAATTAACTGCCGCATATCATGAAATGCTCAATATCAAGGTATCGTTAGGATATAAACAGAGGACCTACATGTCCCATATCTTGCCTTTCATCGAATTTTGTGCAGATTCCTATCCTGATGCTAAGGAAATTACAAAGGAGATGCTTGACCACTGGCTGCTGACGAAGAACTTTAACGCTGATAGTACCCGCCGGATTGCAATTATCAATATCAGGCACTTTGCCCGATTTTTGAACGCGATTGGGAAAAAGGCATATATACCGCCTTCAGAGTACAATGTCAAGGCACAGCGGTATCTGCCATACATTTTTACCGATGAAGAGTTGGTACAGCTTTTTGATTCGATTGACTCTTTAACGAACAGAATAGACCGCCGAGAATATCACCCGGAACTGATTCTTCCGGTCGTGTTCAGATTAGAACTATGCTGTGGTATGCGACCCGGCGAGCCGTTCAACCTCAAAACAGAGGATATTGATTTGAAAACAGGCGATATTTTTATCCGAAAGAGTAAGCGGGGCAAAGATCGCCATATTATTGTGTCTGATGATATGCGAGATCTGTGTACTGTTTATAACGGTCTTGCGGGCAAGCGAGAATGGTTTTTTCAGTATCCGGACGGCGGACAAATTCCAACGCGCTG
>UMJY01065508.1_pt1 | contig 11954 bp, 7 predicted proteins | sample 1966191 | NCBI WGS metagenome assembly UMJY01 (sample SAMEA4836161, study PRJEB28245) | human gut metagenome | biome: gut microbiome; material: fecal sample | place: Denmark | collected 2008 | reverse complement strand
TTTCTGTCATATAAATCACTCATAGTTTTACAATATCCAAAACGGGACGATATATTTAAGGTTCTTATGAATAATATGTTCTAAACAGGCTTTTGTAATGTATTATAACTTAAATCGGTAGCCTACACCCCATATCGTTTCGATATATTGTGGCTTACTTGTATCAAGTTCTATCTTTTCCCTTATCTTTTTAATATGGACAGTAACAGTTGCAATATCACCGATAGAATCCATATCCCATATTTCCTTAAAAAGCTCTTCCTTAGTGTATACATGATTAGGATGTTCTGCTAAGAATGTAAGAAGATCGAATTCCTTAGTTGTAAATATCTTCTCTTCACCATTAACGAATACTCTTCTGGCTGTCTTATCTATCCTGATGCCTCTTATTTCGATAATATCATTTTCAGGCTGGGCACTGTTTACAAGTCTTTCATATCTTGAAAGATGTGCCTTAACTCTGGCAACAAGCTCACTTGGACTAAAAGGCTTCGTCATATAATCATCAGCACCTACGCCAAGTCCTCTTATCTTATCGATATCCTCTTTTTTAGCTGATACCATGATAATAGGAGTATTCTTAACTTCTCTTATTCTTTTGCATATCTCAAAGCCATCTACACCTGGAAGCATGACATCAAGAATATATATGTCATAATCCCCGTCAAGTGCCTCTGCAAGACCTGTTGTTCCATCCTTGCATGTTGTTACCGTGAATCCACTTAATTCAAGGTAATCCTTTTCAATATCTGCGATTGCTTCCTCATCTTCAACTATCAATACTTTGCTCATACAATTGTCCCTTTCTATTCCTTTTATATTTTATTTTTGCAGAATTCCAAGCTGGTTATTCTCATTATACTTAAGCAGATTAAGATGCATTGTAGTTCCTTCGCCTTCAACACTCTCTGCCCATATCTTGCCTTTATGGTCTTCAACGATTTTCTTGACAATAGCAAGTCCTATGCCGCTGCCGCCTTGCTTGGAGTTTCGTGATTCATCAGTACGGTAGAATCTTTCAAATATTCTTGAAATATCCTTGCCAGCTATACCCTTGCCATTGTCAGCCATGACAACATGTACATACTCGCCCTCGTCATAAAGGTCTATATCTATCTTTCCCTTACGGCCTTCTACCATGTACTTGACTGAGTTGCTGATTATATTATTGATAACTCTCTTTAACTGCTCTGGGTCTGCGACTATCATTACCGGCTTGTCTATATGATTCCTGTAGTTTAGCTCTATGCCAGAGGCATCCAGTTCTGTGCCTATTTCTTCACAGCAGTCATCAAAATAATCTGAAACATTAAGTTTTATAAATGTATATAGTATCCTGTTAGCATCAAGTCTTGAATATATAGTAAGTTCATCTATAAGCTTATCCATATCATTAACCTTGTTGGAAATAGTCTTAATATACTTTGCCTGTTTTTCCGGAGTATCGGCTATTCCATCATGTAGACCCTCAACATAACCTTTAATAGCTGTGAGCGGTGTCTTTAAATCATGTGATATATTTCTTATAAGCTCCTTCTCTTCTTTATCTGACTGAAGCTTATCCTCTGATGACTTCTTTAGTATAAGTCTCATATCTTCAAAGTCCTTACACACATCACCTATTTCGTTATCAGGAACCCTCGGCATCTCAAAGTCAAAGTTTCCTTCTTTTATATTATCTGTTGCAAGCTTCAGCTTGTTAACCGGCTTGATGATAGAACTGTATATCCACAGGTTAAGCACAAGGCTGGTTATGACAAGTATGATGATGATGATAAAAACAAGCTGCCATAGCATCTGTCTTATCTGTGGTATGCTCTGCTTAACAGATGTGACGATAGACACACTGTATATATTTCCTAAGCTGTCTGAAAAGTCTACCTGTTTTATAAGACTATGATATATGCCACCTCTATATGTAGCAACATCCGTTATGTTGTTCTCATCTGTCTCATACTCTGGAAGAAGCCTTGCAAGATCTGTGTTTGAATATTGTGTTGAATTATATATGACATTATTATTCTTTCTTACAACAAGCTCTGAAAGTCTGTCATTTAATGTGGAACCAAGTGACTCAAGGTATGCCCTGTTGTTAAATGTCGTTGGTTCTTCTTCTGCCTGTTCTTTTATCTGCTCATACACATCATCTGTAATACTGCCAAACAATGTCATAGGCGAATAAAAATATAACAGTACCGTATCGTCTTCTACATTATATGTCTTGCATATACTATCCGACTGTATCTTAAATATTCCGACAACAAACACGCATAAAAGCAGCGCCGGAAGTATAACCATAACGCAGAATGAAACCTTTAACTTATCTTTTAATTTCATGTTTTCTCCATATAAGTCATATTAATATATTTACAACCATCATGATAATAGTTTAACATATTTTAACAGAATATTTGTAAAAAAATGATAAAAATATATAAAAAACTGCGGAAATATATCATGCCTGCGATATCTTGTGATAAATCTGCCTTTATCACTCCGGATATCTGCACAATATTATTCTCCGCAGTCTATTATCATCCTATTTTCAACTTAAACTTCTGAAGTTCTCTTTCAGAATCTACTCTAGCTATAACAGCACCAAGTGCTGAAAGTTTACCCTCAAAATCTTCGTATCCTCTCTGGATATACTCTATATCGTCTATTTCTGATATGCCCTCTGCCGCAAGTGCCGCAATCACAAGTGCTGCTCCTGCTCTTAAATCAGGTGCTGAAAGCTGTGCTGATGTAAAATGCTTAACACCTTCTATATAAGCTGTATTACCCTCAACTTTAATCTTAGCACCCATCCTGTTAAGCTCATCAACATACTTGAATCTATTCTCAAATATACTCTCTGTAACCATGCTTGAACCGTTAGCAAGTGCAAGTGCAACTGCTATCTGCGGCTGCATATCTGTTGGAAAGCCAGGATATGGAAGTGTCTTAACATTAGTACTTCCTATCTCACCTTCTGCTATAACCCTTATCCAGTCGTCACCCTCTATGAGCTGGCAGCCCATCTCATGAAGCTTGGCAGTTATAGACTCAAGATGCTTAGGAATAACGTCCTTTATGACAACATCTCCATGTGTAGCTGCTGCCGCCATCATGAAAGTTCCTGCCTCAATCTGGTCTGGTATTATAGAATATGTGCATCCATGAAGTCTCTCAACGCCCCTTATTCTTATAACATCTGTACCAGCACCCTTGATATTAGCTCCCATGGCATTAAGGAAGTTAGCTACATCAACTATATGTGGCTCCTTAGCTGCATTTTCAAGGATAGTTTCTCCATCAGCCATGCATGCTGCCATCATAAGGTTAATAGTAGCACCTACTGTTACAACATCAAAATATATGTGTCCGCCAATCAGTTTTTCTGCTTTAGCGCTGACAACGCCATGATCTATGTTCACTTTGGCACCAAGTGCTTTAAAGCCCTTAAGGTGCTGGTCTATAGGTCTGCTTCCTATGTTACAGCCACCTGGAAGTGCTACGTTAGATTCATTGTACTTACCAAGTAACGCACCAAGAAGATAGTATGACGCTCTTATCTTTCTTATATATTCGTATTCAACATTAAGATCACATATAGATCCGCCGTTAATCTGAACTGTATTATTATATATATATTTTACCTTTGCACCTATTCCCTCGATTGCCTGAAGCAACACCTTTGTATCCCTCACGTTAGGTACATTCTCTATTGTTACGGTCTCATCTGTCATAATCGCTGCTGCCAGAATACCAAGTGCTGCATTCTTAGCTCCACCTATGGACACTTCTCCACAAAGTGGCACTCCACCTTTGACAACATACTGTTCCATACTTTGCACCTCAATATCACTTACTCATCATATCTAAAACTTTAGTTTCCTGCTTTAGTTTCTTTATTAATTATCGACATATCTGTCATTTATATTCAATATATCATGGTATTCACGGCTTATCACAAAAACAACTATCATGCATTAGTGACATAAAGCCGTCAAAACATTCATCATGTGTATACTTTTACTTTATTATCTAAAATAATATTGGTATTTAAATCAATATCTTAATGATTATATCATACCATTTTATTATGTCAACGTTATATATCCATAAAGTTTAAAACAGGGCATGGATTATTAATATCCACGCCCTTATTCATAAGTTAACTTAATTCTTGTTTACATAATCAAGTGGATTCACTCTTCTGCCATCTATCCATATTTCAAAATGCACATGTGGTCCTGTACTATCACCAGTATTGCCACTAAGAGCTATCTCTTCACCCTGCTTTACCTGCTGGCCGACAGTCACTGTTACTTTACTGTTATGTCCATATCTTGTCATGCTGCCATCTTCATGCTGTATATCTACACAATATCCATAAGCAGAATACCATCCAGCCCTTGTTACTACTCCGTCTCTTGAAGCCTTAACTGATGTTCCCTGGTTGCATGACCAGTCAACTCCGTAATGAGTTGTGCCCCATCTTGAACCATAACCTGATGAAAATGTTCCACCACTGACAGGCTTTATATATGTTGGTGGTGTAAGTGTTCCAACTGCTATCTTTGCCGGCTTTGATTCAACTGTTATATTCTCGCTTGTTATCTGTCTTGCAACCTCTTTACCATTCTCATATGTAACTGTTGCTACTACTGAATGATGTCCCGTTGTTCCTTCATCAAGAATATAATTCGTACCTCTATAGTTATTGTTATCATCAAGATACTCAGGCTCTGCGTTGTAATCTTCCTCATAAGAAAGCTGCTTTGTTGTCACTACTGTAATATCTGACTCAGGCACTGTTATAACAAGCTCATCACCTGGAACTATAACTGAGTCCTCTTTTAACTTAGTATTAAGCTTTAACAAATCTTCAACTGATATGTTATTATCTTTAGCTATACTCTCAAGAGTATCGCCCTCTTTAGCAATATAATAAACATTGGTATCGTTTACCTTTGTTATTGTATCATAAGCTTCCTGTACTGTTGATACCTCTACCTTATCAGCATATACAGCATTAACAGATACATTCTGTGCAAAACCTATAGACTGTATCTCATCTGGTGTTTTCTTGCTTTCACCGTTAGAACCAGTACTGTCTTCAAAGAATGATGCAACTATCTGTGTATCCTGCACCGTTGTCTCCTCATTCTTATCTATAGACACTATATATGTTCCATCTGCTGCCGAACTAGACTTAATAACCGGCTCAAACTCATCAGCCCTGTTATATGGCTGTATAAGCTTTGAAAACAGTTCTTCTACATCCTGCTTGGATGACAGATTAACTGTATAATCATCTATTCTTACAGTATATGCAAGCTGCTTTTCAACATCAAGTATACAGTCAAACAACTGGCTGTATATAGAACTTTCAAGCTGCTTTTCTGACATTCTTGACGCTATAGCCCTGTTTTCTTTATCAATCTGGACATCACAGTCCATATATATATAATCATCAAGCTGCTGGCTTAACTGCAGACGTGCATTTGCCAGCGCCACATTAACTTCTTCCTCTGTGTTGGCTGCTCCGACATGTGTACCACGAATCGATATGCTGTAATATCCCACATCATTGTTAAACATATTCTTAGATACAAATGGAATACCTATCACTATTGCAATGCATGCTGCAAACATAGTTGAGATAAAGGTAGTTTTTACCTTTCTTCCATATCTTGTAATGCGTGTCATACGTTCCTCCATATATCGTATATACAATGGAATTCTTTCCCCGTGTAATAATTCCGTAACATTTTTGTAACAATTGTATACTACCACGCATATAACTGTTTGTAAAGGGGTTTTACGTGCTTTAGAGATATTTTATTTTTATAATTTTACCTTTTTTTAACTGAATATCCAAAGCGTCCGAGATGTTCACCAAGTGCGTAATACTGTCCATGTGAATAAGCTACAAGTTCAGCATCTTTAAGATGTAATGTTCCCTTGCTGTCAAGAAGCGATTCATCAACATTAACAGCGACGACTTCGGCAATAAACATATCATGGCTTCCAAGCTCCACTATATCCTTCACCTTACATTCTATGTTAACAGGGCTCTCTTTAATAGCCGGTGCATTTATCTTAACTGACTTTTCAGGTGTAAGATGCATATCCTTGAATTTATCTGTATCCTTACCTGACTTTACACCACAGTAGTCCGTTGCCCGGCACAGCTTTTTTGTTGTAAGGTTAATAACGAACTCTCCTGATTCTTTTATAATATCATGGCTATATCTTTCTTTCCTTATTGATATAGATACCATCGCAGGATCCGAACATATAGTCCCTGCCCATGCAACTGTTATGATATTGGGTTTTTCTTCACCTCTCTGACAGCTGACCATAACTGCCGGCACTGGATAAAGCATATTTCCTGGTTTCCATGTCTGTTTACTCATAATGTACATCTCCTTTACTGCTTATACTTTTCTTTAATAATGTATTGTCTTTTTTAGATATCTGTCATATACCTTGTGCTTATTATCAGTATACTACAAATTTTTTGAAAGTTTCCACTATATGATTAAAGATTTTACTAAATTTATGAATTTATTTAATTTATAAGTACATTTGAGTTGTATGATTGCTCTAATTATGTTAATATAATTTTAATAAAATGTTTATGTTGTAAGAGTTAAAAGTTCACATCCAAAAAATCTTTCGTGCCTGCATGATATGACTTTGATCTTGCGACCCTTGCATCATATTTGTCATAGGTTAGAAGTCACGAGGGATTCTGACCTGAGTTTTATTATTTAATTATTTTTATAATTCGGAGGACATTTATGTTAGGAAATGTTATCGTAGGACAGTCTGGCGGACCAACTGCCGTAATCAATTCAAGTCTTGCAGGTGTGTTTAAGACAGCCAAGGACAGAGGGGCTAATAAAGTATATGGTATGCTTCACGGAATCAAGGGTCTTCTTGACAAGCAGTATGTAGATCTTTCTGAAAAGATTAAGACAGATATCGATATTGACCTTTTAAAGAGAACTCCTTCTTCTTACTTAGGTTCATGTCGTTATAAGCTTCCTGAAATCTCTGATGACAGAGAAACATATGAGAAGATTTTCGAGATTCTTAAGGAACTTAATATATCATACTTCTTCTATATTGGTGGTAACGATTCCATGGATACTATCAAGAAGCTTTCTGACTATGCACTTCTTATCGGAAGCGATATAAAGTTCATGGGTGTTCCTAAGACTATCGACAACGACCTTGCTGTTACTGATCATACTCCTGGTTTTGGTAGTGCTGCCAAGTTTATTGCAGCTACTATGAAGGAGATTATCCGTGACGGTCTTGTATATGATTACCCAACTGTTACAATAGTTGAGATTATGGGACGTAACGCCGGATGGCTTACAGCCGCTTCTGCTCTTGCAAGAGGCGAAGATTGTGAAGGTGTAGATCTTATCTATCTTCCTGAGAAGGTATTTGATATCGACCACTTCCTTGAAAGAGTTAAAGAGATAGCTTCTAAAGGTCGTTCTATGGTTATCGCTGTTTCAGAAGGTATCAAGGTTATGGACGGAAGATATGTATTCGAGCTTTCAGAGCATGTTGAGTTCGTGGATGCTTTCGGTCATAAGCAGTTAGCTGGTTCTGCCAAGTTCCTTGCCAACAAGGTAGGTTCTGAACTTGGTATCAAGACAAGAGCTATTGAGTTATCTACTCTTCAGCGTTGTGCAGCTCACATGACTTCACGTACTGATATCACTGAAGCCTTCAACGTTGGTGGTGCTGCTGTAAAGGCTGCATTTGAAGGTGAAACTGGTAAAGTTGTAGTACTTAAGAGAGTATCTGATGATCCATATATGTGCATCACTGAAACTCATGATGTTCATCAGATTGCTAACATCGAAAAGAAAGTTCCACTTGAGTGGATCACAGAAGATGATTTCGTTACAGAAGACCTTATTCATTACATAAGACCATTGATTCAGGCTGAACTTTCACCAATCATGGTTGATGGTCTTCCAAGACATCTCAATGTAAATATGGACTAGTGCCAGCATTAATAGATAATGCCAATATTTTATTTAAGATATGAACAGCATTTATTAATCCCCCGTGTGGCAGCTATTCCGCACATCAAAGCTTACAGGCTTTATAGCCCCGGATACCTTTATCATAACGGGTATCCGGGGTACCTTTATTTTCATCTTTATTTTTAACTTTATTTTTAATCTTATTTTTTCCAAAATATTACAATTATGTGTTATGATGTGATTGATACATGCATGTTGTCATAACTGATATACATCATATAAAATACATGAATGGAGATTAATATTAAAATATGAATAAAGAATACCTTGATAATGAAGCTTTGAAAGAAGCAAAAAAACGTACTAAAAAAAGGTCCTTATTAAGTCCTCATTTTCCAGGGTTAAAAACAATAATAAACATTATAATAATAGCCATGCTTGTTATAGCTTTGATATACACTAAAAAGACTGCATCAACGAGTTACCAGACAGATGGCAAGGTAACTCAGATAGGCTTTGAAAATATCGGCGAGCTGGCTACACAGTCTGTAACAACAACGTCTGTGCGTGTTGAAACTAAGGACAGAAAGCTTTTTAATATATCTATACCTCTGACAGAATCAAAGTATATATACACATATAACACTAACATCAAGGCTGGAATCAACTTCAGTGATGTAACATGGAGTTTGGGTGATACAGAAGACACAAAGCATAACATATATGTAACTGTACCTGAGGTTAAAACTCTTTCTGCCGACCTTGACCTTGATTCCTTCAAGGTGCTCCACGAAAGTACAAGCATATTTACACCTATAACTCTTACCGAACATAACGACGCATTAAAGCAGCTAACAGATGAGGCATTAAATGATGCCATAGCAAATGGATTATATGAAAAGGCTCTTGAAAATGCCAAAACACTGCTATCCTCTTTCATATATCAGGTATATCCATCTGATCAGTATGATATAATATTTTCTGAATCAGTAAAAAAATAGTAAAACCAATGTAGTAAAACTAATTTAATAAAGCTAATGTGATTTTTGATAATCATTACAAGCTTTATAAAACAGTAATCCCGGTTTAAAGTTCATATGTAACTTTAAACCGGGATTATGTTAGATTATGATTCCAATTATCTTCTTAATATTCTTTTTATATTCTTCTTTTTCTTATGCATACATATCCAAGTGCTATAAGCGATGCAACACTTACTGTAAGTAATGCAGCATATATACCAGCATGTGATGTATCTGCTGTCTTAACATTCTCTGTAGAATCAGTCTGTGCTGTTTCATCTTCAGCAGTCTCTCCTGTTGAAGGTTCATCTGTCGATGGATTATCTGTCGTTTCTTCTACAACAGGATTCTGGTTTGTATCACCAGCCCATTCTATGCTTAAGCTGTGAAGCATAGTTGTATTCTGCCATCCACCAGTTCCTGTTGTTCCTGTATGCTGTATAGCTGCTCCGCCATATGTGTTAGCCTCTATATCTGCATTTAAGTCAACCACATGAACATAGCCAGCTGCTGCCTGGTCTGCAAGCTGTGCTGTAGGTGTTTCTACATGTGCTGTAAGCTTGCTTCCCTCTGCCTTTAAGGTTATCTCGCATCCTGTAAGGAAGCATGTTGCTATAACTTCATCTGATATATATGTTGTATTGCCATTATCATACTTAACAAGTACAAATGTAACTGCACTAGAAGATGCCCCTGTTCTTATTATTCTTAATGCATATCCTGTAAGTGTTTTAGTATCAAACTTAATGCATACATCCATATACTGTCCTGCACCACCAAAGCCCTGACCTGCCGTCTTTGCAGGATCAGCCACAACCTTGACAGTCATATCACCATATTTGCCTTCAACTGGTGTATACATAAGTCTTGCTCCCTGTGTTCCCTGATAGATTCCGGCACCAACTGAACCGTTACCAGTTTCACCATATACCCAAGGTGTTTCTGTATCTTGACCCTTCCAGCTTCCAAAGCTCTTTGTATCTGCTGGTCTGTACGAATCCACTGTCCAGAAGCCTTCCTTTATCTCTGGCTGTTTAACAGTAGGGAAGTCTGAAAAATCTGTTGTGTAATTCTTAGCTTTAATATCCTTTGCACTTACAGCCTCTGAATATACAGCTTTTACCGCATCACCTAAGTCACTTCTTATATTCTTTGGAGCAATAGAAGCACAGATATAATATCCTATATCACCTGCTGTAAGTGTATATGTGTACTGAGGATTATTCATTGTAGACACTGCTGTTAACACAGGATTGCTTCCACTTGCATCACTGCATCTATACCAGTTAATAACTGACATATCTGCCCTGTCACCAAGATTCAGCTTATAATCTGCTTTAAGTGTGCCATCACCATTGTTAACCACCTCCGGAAGCTTTGTCCATGATGGAGCTGCAAGCTTAGCTGGTTTAACTGTTATGGCTATAGATGCTTTTAAGCCACTCTCTGTACTTGCTTCAATAACTACTTCCTTTGCTTCATCTTCGTTATTAGTACCATTAACTACGCATGTTCCGTCCTTATTATCAACTATTGATACATATGGCTTATATTCATCAGCCACACTGTAGGTAATCTTCTGATTCTTATCTGTATCACCATAGAAATACTTAACACCTGCCGTCAGCTTAGCTGTTTCAGTTCCTGACTCTATAGCTTCTACCTTACCTTCGCTTTCTATATTAAGCTGTGTAGCTATGCTGTCTGCACCATTCTTAACTGCTATATCCTTAACACCAAGTGGATCCCAGTTATCATTGCCCTTTAAAAGATTGTAAGTATTGTAATATACCTTTCCACCATCTTCTATTCTATATGCATTAAGAACCTGCTTTCCTGTCATATCAACCGTTTCAGCAGCATCCTTTCCTGCTATTATTATGCTTTCATTGTTATGTGTTATGTTATACTGATAGCACTTAAGTGACTTATCTGGGTACTTTGTCCATGCAATTCCAAAAGGAATACTGAAATTGCTCTTATATGCACAATCCACCGCTGTTATTGTTCCGCCTTCCTTTGTGAAGTACTGCATTGGCTCAGCTTCAACATTTAAAACAACACTGTTAAAGATACAGCCTAAAAATGTTGAACCTGTGTTATATGATGAATATAATGGTCTGTTTCCGTAGAAATCAAAATCACAGCCAACAAACACTGCATTACCATTAATCGCATCGTCTGTACTCTCAAAATGGCAGTTGTTATAAAGGCTTCGTGCTGCACCGCCTATAGGATCAAGATTCAGACGGCTGATAAAGTTACAGTTATCTGCAAACATCTTATCTCCAGACATATCAGCAAGCTGTGCCTGTGTAATAGTTTTTGTTCTCTTATCTATATCCAGTTTTGGAAGAAGAGGATATTTAAGATCAACGCTGCAATAGTTACCTATCGTTATGTTCTTTACTGTAAGTGCTCCCTTACAGTTGAATCTGAACATCGTGTAGTTACCATTACAAGCATGTGACTGGCCTCTGTTTCCAGCAAATACTACATTATACGGATCCTTTGTAAGTCCCTTTATAGTAAGATAATCACTGTTAATAATCATTCCATAAGGAACACCATATGTCTTATCCGGCTGCTTAGTATCAGTAGCTGCCGGATCATCTATCCAGTATACGAAAGGTGCCACATATACCGTCATAGGTGCTTCCTTTGTTCCATTCTTTAAACTGCTGTCACTAAGTGCCTTTGTAATATCGTTATATACATATGGATATTTATCAGCAACTTCATCTGATAATGAACCATCAAGATAAATCGCTGTTTCAGACAACTGTATAGTTTCAGAATCGTACTTAATATAAGTACCTCCAAACTCTATAGGGTCGCTTACATCAAGCGGCTTATAGTTATTCTCATCATTGTTTATATCCTTCACTGCTGTATAAATGTTTTTTGTCTGCAAAGCAGTACCCTCCTGTGC
>UMJY01006880.1_pt1 | contig 11985 bp, 10 predicted proteins | sample 1966191 | NCBI WGS metagenome assembly UMJY01 (sample SAMEA4836161, study PRJEB28245) | human gut metagenome | biome: gut microbiome; material: fecal sample | place: Denmark | collected 2008 | reverse complement strand
TGAAATGCGAAAAAGAACCTGATAAAATAAAAGAAATTGAAGATAAACACAAGAAAAATGGAGGTATATACAATGGCAAATGGAAAGTTTTTACCGCTTGGAGAACGTAAATATTTATCTATGAAAGATATGGCTGGTCATCTTGGATTAGGCTTTACAAAGGTAAAAGAGATTGTCAGGGGTGGGGAATTTACAGGATTCATCACAATTGGTAAATCAAACAAAGTGATGATTGACCGTGCAGCTTTTGAAAAGTGGATTGAAGAAAAAGGTCACATTTAAAATTACATAAAAAAATAGCAACTGTGAGTGGCATCACTGTTGCTATTAAGGAAGTTACCAAGAACTTCTTTCATTTATATTTATGCTCATATATTAGCATATTTTCTTGGTGACTTCAAGAGAAAAACAGAAGATTCATGAAAACATGAAATCATGAGAAAGGACATGTTAATATATGGCTAGAACTTACGAAGAAACTATTTTTGATGCAACAGTAGATGCTGTGAACGATGCATTAGCACAGCCAGTGTTGCCAACACCTGATGAAATTAAGGGTAATATTTTAGATAACAGCAGAAACGAAGTTACAATGTATAATTCGATTGCTCAGCAGGGGGCAAAGTGGAAGGTGCCTGTGGAGTTGGAAACATATCAGATTGCGTATATAATGCTGCGTGTGCATTATATTGCATTGATTGAGACAACTGAATCTGAAGATGATGCAGATTGTTCTCTTTTGGGCGTATACATGGAAGATGGTGAGGATGAAGGTATTTATACAACAAAGGATTCTGAAATCCGTCGTATTGCAAGACTCTATAAGAGAAGAATCACATATAAGGAATTTCAGGAAATGATGTATATCATGAGAGAGGAAGCTCCGAGAGTGAAACGCTGTAGTGAGCGGAATCTGATTGCTGTCAATAACGGTATTTTTGATTTTGATACAAAGACTTTGATGCCGTTTACACCGGATAAAGTGTTCACTTCAAAATCAAGAGTAGATTACAATCCAAATGCAAAAAATGTGGTGATTCATAACGACGAAGATGGTACAGACTGGGATGTAGAAAGCTGGATGAACACATTGTCTGATGACAAAGGGGTGGTTACAATTCTCTGGCAGATTTTAGGTGCTATCATTCGTCCAAATGTATCATGGAATAAGGCTTGTTTTATGTATTCAGAATCTGGTAACAATGGTAAAGGTACATTGTGTGTATTGATGAGACAGCTTGTCGGAGAAGGAAGATATGCATCTATTCCATTGAAAGATTTCGGTAAAGATTTTATGCTGGAACCTTTGATTAGAACTACATCTGTTATTGTTGATGAAAACGACGTCGGTACATATATCGACAAGGCTGCGAATTTAAAGGCTGTAATTACAGGTGATACAATTCAGGTTAATCGTAAATTTAAAGCACCGATTTCTTTTAAGTTTAAAGGATTTATGGTGCAGTGTCTGAACGAAATGCCAAGAGTGAAGGATAAATCTGATTCATTCTACAGACGTCAGCTTTTCATTCCGTTTACAAAATGCTTTACAGGTGCGGAACGCAAATACATCAAGGATGATTATCTGAAACGTAAGGAAGTCGTAGAATATGTGATGTATAAGGTTCTTAATATGAACTATTATGAATTCGATGTTCCAGAAGCATGTAAAACAGCATTGGAAGAATATAAGGAGTTCAATGACCCTGTAAGACAGTTCATGGCTGAAATTATGCCGGAATTACAGTGGGATTTTGTTCCGTTTACATTCTTGTATGATTTATACAAAGAATGGTACAAAAAGTACGTTGGAAAACAGGAAGTAAAATCATTACAGGTATTTATCAAAGATGTTCTGAATCTGCTGAAAGATTATCCAGATTGGATTGTCCTGACAGTAAAAAAGCTGTCAGACCTAAGAATATGATGGATAAGCCAGAATGGATGATTGATGAATACAAGCTGGAAGATTGGTATAGCACTACATACAAAGGAAATGATTTAAAGAAAAAGTGTTGTCCGACGTTGAAATCAAGTTACAGAGGAATTTTAAGAGTGTAATACAGAGTGATAGTACAGAAAATGTGCTATCACTTTTTGTTTTTCGGGATTTTTTGAGAAATGTAGCAGAAATGTAGCACGTTTCGTGCTACATGAAATCCGTTGACTGGTACTGGATTTAGCGAATTTTACAAAAAAATGTAGCATGTAGAAAAATGTTGATGCTACATGAAATCCGTTGATACACAACAGATTTATCCATTTGTAGCAGATGTAGCACATTTTTTTAAGATATATACACGTGAAAAATAAAAAAAGCCTAAAAACATTGATTTATGAGGATTTTACTTTGTATCATTGTGATGTTATCTATAAGTGTATTTTACTTTGTATCATTATGATATTATGTGTAATTTGGATAAATCCGTTGATACGTAATGGATTTGTATTTAGTGTAGACTAAAATAAAAATGTTATATATATGTTCCCAAAAAAACGTGCTACACGTGCTACAAAACACATAAATCCCTTACCCAGTACTGGATTTATGCGTAGCACGTTGTTTTTTTGTCTGCTACACTGTCTGCTACAAAAACGCTGAATGTGCTGCTGGGCATTGGATTTATGCGTAGCACGAAACGTGCTACATTTTTTTGGCTTCTGCATTTTCAAATGCTGATAATATCTATCATCACATTTTCCATGTATGCAATTAGCAGAACAATTCAAAACATATCGTTTAACACGCCGTATGACGTCACCACGCATATAAAATCACTAATCTGTAAAATTACTCGATTTTATATGAAAATCTTCACCACGGGCTTATTTTTAATCAAATACGGCATATTGAAACATGATAGCGATTTTAAATGTGTATTTGGGTAGGAAAAAACAGCTTGAAATCCACTGTATTATCATGATATAATGTTTTCATGAAAACATGAAATAATGAAATCGTGAAAGGAGCATGAATCATGAAGAACATATTGATTATCAACCGTAAGGGCGGTGTTGGTAAGACATTGGTTGCAGATGAGCTTGCTTTTGCTTTGGAAGCCAAGAATGTTCCGTATTGCTTTTATGACCTTGACGGTCAGGGCGGTACACTGCATGAACCTGTTGAAATGGATAATGCGGATATATCAATTATTGATACACCGGGTTCATTACAAGGTGAAATGGGTGAATGGGTCAAAGATGCGGATGTAGTTATTATTCCGATGCGTCCAAGTGTAACGGATATGCCAGCTACTGAAACAACGATTGACCTTGTAAAGCGTAATGCACCAGATACGCCTATTGTGTATGTGGTTAATGGTACAAATAGATTTAAAGCTACAAAGGAATTTATGGAATTTTTCAAAGAAGAACATAAAGACGAACCAATCTATTGTCTGCCACAAAGTGAAGCGTTTGTACAGTCAAGGCTTGCAAATCAGTCGGTGATTGCATATAACCCAAGGCTTCCAGCTTCATTGGCTACAAGCGTATTGACACATGGTGTATGGAAAATCTTAAAATTGAAATTCTAATGAAATCATGATAAAATGAAATCATGAAAATTGAACTAGCAGTAGTAGCCGCAGATTTTGTGGGATATGTGGGTAACTCGTAGAGTTATCCATATTTTCCACAAAGTTCAGAAAGGAGATTTTAAGATATGGCTGAAAATAGATTCAAAGCTCGTCAGCAAAAACGAGCTGTTGAGGAAGAATCACGTCTGGAACAGGCAAAGGGTGGAACTACATCTGTATCTGCAAAAAATCATGGAAATCAGAAAATGGTTCCTGTGCAGTTCTATATGACAAATGACATGAAGAAAAGATTGAAAATGTATTGTCTGTCTAATGATACAAAGATGACAGATGTTTTGAATAAAATAACAGATGATTTTTTGAAATCAGAAGGATTTTAATGAATTCATGAAATCATGATACTAAGGAGAGAATCACATGGCAAAGAAATTGACAGAGGATGCTGTGCGTGATAAAGCACGAGATATTCTCGGATTTAAAGATAAAGATGGTGTAAGGTCTGGTGTTGGTCAGTTGACTACATTTAATCAGTTAGGATTTGCTGGAGTAGCAGATAAACCGGATGGATGGTATTTGCCTGATAATCATGCAGATACAGCTCTTGTTCTCGAAACGAAAGCATCATATATCCCATTGGGTGATAAACAGGTGGATGAAGTTTTGAAGAATGTTAAAATCGTACAAGAACAATATGGAAATGTTGTTGGAATCCTGTATAACGGTGATGATACAAGAGTGTTTAAAGGTGAAATTGAATTTCAGGGTAATGGTTCTAATATTTTACATAACCTTGAGTATTATATATCTTTGTTCAATAAGGAACATATTGACAAAGAATACATATATGAATTGACTGCTAAAATCAATAATTGTTTGCATTTTGAGTTTGGAATTAAGAATCTGTATCATCGTATGATTTTTACAGCATGTGCATTGGTTGCAAAGAGATATGATGCACTTATGGTTAAGGGCATGGATTATTCAGAATTTCATAATGCTATTCTTAATTGCTTAAACAAAGAGCTTATGCGAGATAAGAGACAGAATCAGAAACTTTCTTTGTTGTCAGATGTGTTTTCAGAAATCAGAATGAATTTGAATGTTGATAGTGAGGATGCAAAGGAACAGCAGAGAGTAAAAGATTTGATTGGACAATTTATTGATTGGGTTTCTGATATTAGTGATTGTTTGAATTCAGATGCATGGCGTGGTGAAGATGTTATGGGTATCTTTTTCAATGAGTTCAACAGATATAAGAAAAAATCGGAAGCGGGACAGATTTTTACACCTGAACATATTACAGATTTTATGTATCGCATTCTTGAAGTGAATAAAGATGACCGTGTATTGGATGCTTGTTGTGGTTCTGGTGGTTTCCTTGTAAAAGCAATGGCAAATATGATTCAAGAAGCTGGTGGTCTGCAAACAGACAAAGCAAAGGAAATTAAAAGTTCTCAGCTTTTTGGTATTGAGTATGACCGTGAAATTTATGCATTGGCATGTGCCAACATGCTTATTCATAAAGATGGAAAAACAAATTTGGAGCAGATGGATGCCAGAACTGAAACTTCTGGAAAATGGATTGCTAAACAAAATGTAACTAAAGTGTTGATGAATCCACCTTATGAGAATAAATATGGTTGTATGAAGATTGTTGAGAATGTTCTTGATAACGTACCGGCACATACAATGTGTGGGTTCATTTTGCCGGATAAGAAGTTAGAAAAAGCGTCTAAGGCTCAAATGAAGCGTATTTTAAAACATCATAGATTGCGTAAGGTGATTAAATTGCCAGAAGATGTATTTTTTAATGTTGGTGTTACTACAAGTATTTTTATTTTTGAAACAGGAATTCCACAAGATAAAAATGAATTTTTTGCCTGCTGGATGGAAGCAGACGGTCTTGCGACTGTGAAGAATAAAGGTCGTCATGACGTTTATAATAAATGGTCAACTATTGAAGATAAATGGGTTGACATTGTGATGAAACAGTCAGGTGATGATACATGTCAGTGGGTAAATCCAGAAGAACATTTATCATATCAGGTTCCACAAAAACCATTTGAAATTTTTGAAGAGGATTTCCGAAAAACAGCAATGGATTATATCATGTTTCAAAAAGGAATTGACACAAAAGATTTTGGAGAAAGATTGTTGAATAAAGCCATGTATTCAAGCGAAGTTGAAGCGGATGATAAAACCGTAACGATTTCGATGGAGAAAGGCGGTACAAGCAGTGAAAAAGATTAATACAAACGATTGGAAAGAATTTGTCATTGGTGAGTTGTTTGAAATTAGCAGACCTATTGCGAGAAGTCAAGCAAAGTATACTGAGGGAAATGTACCTTTTGTAGCTTCTGGAAATTATAACAATGGAATTGTTAAATGGTGTATGCCTAAAGAAGATGAAGCATTAGATTTAGGAAATTGTATTACTGTAAGTCCATTGGATGGTTCTGCCTTCTATCAAAAAGAAAATTTTTTGGGGAGAGGTGGTGCGGGTTCGGCAATTTTAATGTTAAGAAATGATGAATTAACAGAATTATCAGGTTTATTTATTGCTTCTGTTATTCGTAATGCTTTAACCAAGTATTCTTATTCAGACCAATTAAATTCTCAAACAATAGCTGATGAAATAATTTGGTTACCTATCGTAAAAAATACTGAAAAACCAGATTATACATATATGGAACAATACATGCAGAATATCTTGAATGAAGTTGGAAGCAGTATTGAAAATCTGAGCCAAACAGATAATAGAAAACATAAAGTAAATATTTCTGAATGGAAAGAATTTGTTATTGGTGATTTGTTTGAGAAACTTCAACTTGGAATTAAAAAGAAAAATTTTAATAAAGTTTTAGATGTTTCAGAAGAAAGAACGGATGAATTTAATTTACCGTTAATTAATGCAAAACATAGTAATAACGGTGTTATGTATTTTGGAAGAGAAGAAGATTTTGAAACTGCTGAAATGACAATAGATATTGTTCAGAATGGTGCCATTGCAACAGGAGATGTATATGCACAACCACAAAAAACAGGTGTATTATGGGATGCTTATTTGATAAAATCAAAACAAGAAATTAAATCGCCTGAAGCACTACTTTTTATTTCTGCTGTTTTAGAAAAGACAATAAAGGATAAGTTTAGTTATGATGATAAATGCGTTTGGGATAAAGCATCATTGTTATCTATAAAGTTGCCTGTAGATAACAATGGAAATCCTGATTATACATATATGGAATTATATATGAAAAGTATGATGGATTCTGCCGAAAGTGTGATTGAAAAATTTGAATCATTAGATTTTATTGAAAAAAATTAAATGATGTATGGACTATCTTCTTGAAGCAAAATCTGTTATATTTACATTGAACAATTAAATAAAAAAAGTTCACGAGAGAATGTCCGATATGAGAAAATATCTACGCAGTACGGTGTAGAAAACCGAATTGTTTACGGACGCACAGCTTCTGGCAGAAGCGTATTCTGAAATAAAAATACGTGAGAGACGTAGCGGTGAGCAGATGATGGAAACTTATTGTTTCTTGATTCTGTTCACCGTTTTTTATTACAAAATTTTTTGATAGAAAGTTGAGGTAAATTTTTATGAGTAAACGTAGTAAAAAAGAAAATGAATTATTAAATTATCTGAGTGAAGATGAAAGAAAAGTTTATGAAGAATTTGAAGCAAAGCTGAAAGCAAAAAGAGATGTTGCTGTGAAAAGACAGAAGAGAGAAATCAACTTCTGGAAAGAAATTGATGAACGTGAGGAAGAAGTTTATCAACATATTCTTGAAAATCGCAAAGCGAGAAATGCAGAGCAGAAAACAGAACCTGTTCAGACACAAATTTCATATCAGGAAGAATCTGTTCCAGTTGAAAATGTAGTTGAACAGGAAAGAGAAAATGTTACAAATTCATTCTACGGACAGAATCAGTAAAGAACATTTTTTCAAGCCCCGCAGGGTCGGGGTAAGTCCAGAAAGGGGCAGACAGCCCCTTTTGGCGAAAGAAAACCTTTGATGCGAAGCGTCAAAGGTTGTATTGAGCAACCTTGGCAGAGGCAAGGTTGGAAACAAATACGGATGCGGATATATTACAGGAAAGGAGATGGACGAGATGGCTGAAACAATGACAGTATCATCATCGCAGGGTCATACAGCAGAATGGCACGACCAGCGACTGACTACACCGGTAAATGCAGATGTTGAATTGAGTTCCAGAAATGAGTTTTGGATTGGCGATATGAATTCAACAGATGCAGATAAATTCAATGAAATTTTTCAAGATTCAGTGGATGATTTTAACGCAAAGCAAACAAGACCATCACGAAAAATGGGTGCGGAATCTACAAGCCAAGAACGACAGAAAAGTTATTATGATGGTGTCGTGGATGGAACATTTTGCTATGGAAAAGGAAAGCAAAAAGAAACACCAATTCAAGAAGTCGTTTTACAGATTGGAAATAAAGATGACAATGGTGTGACAGATAAAGATTTTGATATGGAACATTGGAAAACATTGAAAAAATCTGGACATGAAAAAGAAGCATCGGAGTATGCGATTTCACATTTGAATAAAAGTGAAAATACAGAAAGAACAAAAAGAATTCTTCACAAAGCTGTTGAAAGAATTGCAACATTAGACCCTGAGCATTTAATTGTTATTCGTGCGACATATCACGGAGATGAACCGTGTGGAACAGGTCATGGTCATCTTGCATACGTGTTAAGAGCAACAGGATATGAAAAGGGTATGGAATCAAGAGTTGCAAGTGTGAAAGCACTTGAACAGATGGGATTTAAAAAGACAAAAGAATCTGAATATGGAATTGTACAGTTGCATGAAAGATTCAAAGAAATCATTGAGGAAGAAATGATAAATGATGCGATTGAATACGGCTATGAAGCAATTCAAAGAACGCCTGATTCTGGTGAACATAGAAAGCGTTCAGACGTTTCAGAATTTAGAGAAATGGCTGCGGAAAGACAGGATTTGAAAGAATTACAAATGGAAGTCAGTGATGCAGTTGCAGACAATCAATTAAGAGAATTTGCTCTGGAACAGAGAGAAAATAGTGTCAAACGACAGAAAGCATTGAATGATGAAAAATCAAAAGAAATCAATGACAGAGATGAACAAGTTCGCAAAAAAGAAATGGCATTTTCTGAGAAAAATTCTGAATTGATTCTTAGAGAATCGAATGTTCTTATTAAGGAATCAGAAATTGATGAGCGTGAAGAAAAATTGAAAAAGAAGCAGGAGCAGGACGAAAAAGATTTTCAGATGAAAGAAGATAAGATGGAAGCTCAACAGCGTGTTATTTCACAACGTGAAAAAAGCGTTTCTGAAAGAGAAAATTCAGTTGCTGTAAAAGAAAATGAGGTTGCTCAAAAATCAGCAGAATATGGTAAAAAATTAGTTCTTCTTGATTCTTTGATTGATGATGTACAATCTTATAAATCCCCTGTTTCTGTTGCAAAGAATGTTTTGGAAATTTTGAAAGAATCAATGAATGAAAAAGGTAAAAGAGTTACAAGTGATATGATTGGTGTTCTGACAAGAAATACAGATATGCTGAATAGAAAATATCAGGAAAAAATTAACGAAACAAGAGTGAAACGTGAACAGATTCAGCAGGGTACATATTTTGATATGTCTGATGAACAAGATGAACGTGGAGATAGAAGTTTGTAAGAGAATGAGGTGTTTACATGAATGAAAATACAAAAAAATATTTGTATGTCTATGGTGATTTAGATTATCAAATCAGAGATAGAATTGATGTGTTGAAAAAAGCATTAGAGGATGTAAGAAATACTCTTGGAGAAATTTGTGAGGATGAAATCGAATGTGGTCATGTAAAGACAGGCAAGGACTGGCTGGACTATCATAAAAAATACAGCAAGGCAAAAGAAGAGATGGAAGAATTGTTGAGAACGGTTCAGTCTGGAAGACTAAAAGATTACATGGAAGAATTATGGAAAGTTCCAGACATTGATTTATAATAATGGTCGCTCCCTGTACAGGGAGCGTGAATTGAAATGACATTGATTGATTTATAAATAAAATGGCATCTGGGAAATCAGGTGTCTTTTTCTTTGCTTTCAATCATGTAGAAAAATGTTGAAAGAAATGTATCATTGATATATAATAGAAACACGATATTAACTAAACCTAAGAAAGTGGGTAGGAAAATGGCGAAAAGGAAGTTGAATTGCTATATATATACGAGAGTATCAACAGAATTACAGCTTGATGGATATTCGTTAGAAGCTCAAAAGGAACGACTACGGAAAGAAGCAAGTCATCGAGGAATGAGAATTGTTGGTGAATATTCAGATGAGGGAAAATCAGGTAAAAACGTTGCTGGAAGACCGGAATTTCGTAAGATGCTTGCTGATATTAAATCTGGCAAAGATAATGTTGATTATGTACTTGTATTCAAGCTCAGTCGATTCGGTAGAAATACTGCTGATACACTGAATAGTCTGCAATATATGGAAGATTACGGAGTAAATCTGTTGTGTGTTGAAGACAATATAGATTCTGCTGGTGCATCTGGAAAACTGATGATTTCAGTGTTAGCGGCTGTTGCTGAAATTGAGCGTGAAAATATCAAAGAGCAGACAATGGCTGGAAGACAGCAAAAGGCACGTGACGGCTTGTGGAACGGTGGTTTTGCTCCATACGGTTACAAATTGGTTAATGTAGATGGTCAGAAATCAAAGATGCTGGTTGTTGATGAAGAAGAAGCAAAGCTGATTCGATTGATTTATGAAAAGTATTTACAGGGTATGGGCGTAAATGCGGTTGCAAAATGGCTCAATGACAACGGATATAGAAAGACTGTTCGTCAGAATGGAACCATTCCTACTATATCTGCTCGTTTTGTAACGAATGTGCTTGATAATCCTGTCTATTGCGGAAAGATTTCGTATGGACGTAGGAGAACTGAAAAGATTGATGGTACTAGAAATGAGTTTCATGTGGTTAAGCAGGATAAAGAATCATACAAGCTGTATCAAGGGCAACACGAAGCAATCATTGATGAGGATGCATGGTACAGAGTGCAAGTGAAACGTAAGAAGAATGCTTTCAAGAGAGAGAAGACACATTCATTATTGCATGAACATATCTTGTCAGGAATTATAAAATGTCCTGTGTGTGGTTCGTCAATGTATGGTGTGGTAAATCGTAAGAAAAAGAAGGGTTCTGAAGAATTCTACACTGATATGTGGTATTATCTTTGTAAGAATCGAAAGATGGTCTCAGGGCATCTGTGCGACTACAAGAAGCATATCAGACAGGATGAAATCAATGCAGAGGTCATACAGCTTGTAAAGTATGTTTTTTGTGGCGAAAACGATATGAAAGACCAGATTCTTAAAAAGCTGGGTTCTGATGATTCTTTGAGTGAATTATTACAAGAAAAAGAACATCTTACGAAAGAACATGAGAAGCTGGATTCTAAGAAATCAAAGCAGTTACGCAGAATCAATGAGTTGGATATTGATGATGAATTATACGATGATTTGATGAAGACATACAGAGCTGGTGTGCAGGAAATCAATGAACAGATTGCTATAATAGAGAATCAGATGTATCAGAATGATTTGAGTATTGAAAATGCTCAGGGTGAAAATCTGTCGGCTGAGGTCTATAAAAGAATTATTGATGAAATGTTAGACCACATAGACGATATGCCAGACAGTGATAAAAAGCTGATGATGAATCTGTTGATTGAGAAAGTGGAAATTTATGAAGAGAAGCAGAAAGACGGTCGTTGGGTGAAATCAGTACAGTTCAAGATTCCATTAAATGTTGATGGAAAGCTTGTTGACACAATGTTTTTTGATGATGAAGATACAGAAAATTCCCTATCCAATGAGAAACACGTTGAGACGGTTGTCTTGCTTTCCAAGGGTGAGGTCGACTCGAAAAAGATTCGGGTTGAGTTCTCTTTGGAAGATATGGATATGTCCGAATTTCAGGATGGGGCAACCTACACCCAGATCAAGGACTATGTGCTGGAGCATAGCGGGTTAAAGGTATCCAACCTTTATATCTCGCAGATTAAACGAAAATGTGGGATTGAGGTCGGCAAGAACTACAATCTGCCCAAATCCGAAGATTCCAGACAGCCCCAGTGTCCGCCGGAAAAAGAGAAAGCAATCCGAGAAGCTATGAAATATTTTGGGATGATTTAATATCCCATATTATGGAGGTTGCTTATGGATAGATTGATTTCTTGTGAGTTCAACATGGATAATGCTTGTGTGGAACTAAAATTTGCAAATGGCAGCATGATTGCCATTGATACCATCGCCGTGGAGAATGAGGTTGCCGATAATATGTATCAGCGGTCAGAATTGGACTATCTGATCTACAATGATCCGATTGGATATGCAGACCTTGTTTTGAACGGAAACCCCGAAA
>UMJY01019268.1_pt1 | contig 12067 bp, 18 predicted proteins | sample 1966191 | NCBI WGS metagenome assembly UMJY01 (sample SAMEA4836161, study PRJEB28245) | human gut metagenome | biome: gut microbiome; material: fecal sample | place: Denmark | collected 2008 | reverse complement strand
CCGCGCGCAAGCCGACTGGCATGGATCCGCTGTATGGCATGACCGACAGCGAATTCTACAGGCGATTCGGGAGCATGTGATGGAAGATGTTGGAATTCTTCCTTGGCCCCCACCAAGCTTGGCGGAACTCGAAGAAGCTTTGGATTCGATGGACCACGACGGAATCACAAGAGGAGATTAGGCGATGGCTAGACGTGGCTACGTGCAGCTCGTGAACGGCTTCTACGACAACGACAAGATACGTGACCTCGTGCGCATGGGCCGCGCCGATTCCGTTGGCGTGTATTGCATGGCCCTCTCGTTGTGCGGGGACAGGCTCACGGACGGTTTCGTGCCACGTCGCGCCATGCTCTCCAACATCGGAGCGACACCGGAACAGGTGAGGGCGCTCGTTGACGAGGGAATGCTTGAAGAGGTGGAGGAAGGATGGCTGATCCACGACTACGCCGAGCATAACCGCACCAAAGAGCAGGTATTGCACGCCAGGAAGAAAAGCGCCGAGCGCGTGGCCAAGCATCGCAACGAATCGGATGTAACGGCGTTACATCGGAACTGTAACGCTGTTACATCGGGACAAACACCAGAACACCAGAACACCAGAACCCAAAAGAAAGAGAAAGAAGAATATTCTTCTTCTTTCTCCAAAGAAACCAGCGCAGACGAATACCTGGAAACCGGCAGGCCGGAAGCCGACCGGCAGATCAGCCGCCAATACCCCAACCTCGACCTCACCGACGCATGGGGAGCGTTCATGCAACACCATCACGGCGAAACACGCACGATAGCCGACTGGACACGACTCTGGAAAGGCTGGTGCCAACGAAGAGCCAACATGAGCGGCATACCACCCTCGAAACGACACAAACACACGTGGCAGTGCGAACACGTGCTGCAAGCGCTCGGACGCGACAAGGAAACCGCCACGCCAGACCAACGAGCCTGCCAGATGGCGAAACGACTCAACAAGGAGAAATCATGAAACACAACCCGTTTGAAATCATCGCCGACAACGTATTGGCCGGTGCCGCCTATACGTCGCAATCATCAGATTCGGCATCGGTCAAGGAGCAGCACATGGACAACGTCAATCACCCAAAGCATTACGAGAACGGCCCGTTCGAATGCATCGAACTGACCCGCCTGTTGAGTTTCGACTGGGGCAACGTGGTCAAATACTGCTACCGCTGGCAGTCGAAGAACGGCGTCGAAGACTTGAGGAAAGCGCTCTGGTACGCGAAGGACGCGGTGATACACGGCATACCGCTCTACGCTGACACCAATTTGTCTGGCCTGTGCAATGCATTGTTCGCCGCCCTCGGGGACGCCGATTGGGCGGGGCTTAGAGGCATTTGGTGGGCATTCGCGAACAACGGTACGAAACGGGAAATTCTAACGGCCCTCAAGAACAAGATCAACGAAATCGAAAAGGAAGGTGAGTGATGGATAAGACGCGTGTGGCTCTCGCGGCGATCACCTGCATCACGGTGGTCTTGATTTTATTCATTGGTGGAACGTCACCCAATATCGACAAGAAGACCAATGCGGGTTTCCAAATGGAAATGGTCAAGACCGGTGACGTGACGTGGGCATGCCTCAAAGACAGAGGCGAATACATCGGCTGCGACACAGTGGAGGAATACAAATGAAGAAAATCCTCGCGGACATGATCATCAAATGGCATGAGGACGGCATCACCCTGGAAGAAACCGCCAGACTGGTCCCGCAAGTGCCAAAAGCCGAAATCGCCGCACTCATCAAACAGCACGACAAGGAGACCCGACTTTGACCGACTGCCAGCACTGCCACAAGCCCATGAAACCGGCGGCGGACAATCTGCTCTGCGCAAACTGCCGTGAAACCTACTGGACGCTGATCCACCAGCTCGGACACGTCCAACTGCCCGCCCTGCGAAGCATCATGCTCCGACAAGCGCACATCGGCCCCACAGGCCACACGCCCAATCGCGGTAGTGCGCCACTGCCCATCGACACCCGCGCGCAGGACCTCATCGCCGAATCGGAAGCCTGGCTGGCCGAACAGGCGGGCAAAATACGAGCCGCATACGCTTGGTACGACTGGCGGAAAGCATGGTATGCCATCATCAGCAACCGGCACACCATCCTCAACATGAGCACCGCAGCAGACGACTACGCCGCCCTGGAATACATCACCAGACGCAACGAACGAGCATTGACCCCGGAAGACGAGCTCATAATCCTCGGCACCTGCCCAAAATGCGACAGCATGCTCACCGGCACGCCAGAAGCAGAATCGGTCACATGCCAAGGCTGCCACAGGGAATGGGCCGCGCCAGCAATCAAAGCAGCCCGAGACGAAAGACTATGGCAAATGCAAATCACCGGCACACCCAGCGATGCGGCCAAGGAGCTGAAACGATACGGCCTGACCGTATCACGCAACCTCATCAGCCAATGGCTCAAACGCGGCAAACTGTCACACGCCACGCCGACGGAACACAAGCGGCAGTACACGTTCAACCTCGGCGAACTAGCAGCACAACTTGACTGTCACCGTTGAAATGCTATACTGTCGTATGTTCGTAGAATGGTTCAGCCGGAAACGGTTGGACCATTCTTCATATCCAGCTTCGATAGCTCAACGGCAGAGCAGGCGGAACAGCACAAATACCAACGGTCGGACCCCAAACCAACCATGGCGCCATGCCGCACACAACCATGATGACAACAACGCATTCCACCCACGCCGGTCCGACTCCGGCACGAAGCACTTACAAGGCGGTGACCACATGCCAAGAATCCGCAAGACCACACGCCAATTCGAAAAAGACAAGGCCGCATTCTTCAACCAATGCAAAGCACGGCATGCGGTCTGCTGGTTGTGTGGCATGCCGATAGACTATGCAGCCACGAAGAACACCACCGACGATTCATTCAATCTCGACCACCTCTATCCCGTCTCGAAGCACCCTGAGTTGCAGTTCGACCCGGCAGGCTTCAAACCAAGCCACACCAGCTGCAACCGGCTCAGAAGCAACCAAGACCCACCAACACCAATCGGCACACTCTCAAGACAATGGATAACAACAGCATGAGCAAGGAGGCAATGATGCCACAGCAGCCAGTCACACTAGAGCTCACCGCCACAATCAGCGACAAGACATTCCCAATCAGCTCATTCACCGTCAACATCCCAATCAACGTCACCCACAACGAAGTCAACACCTTCACAGTCGGAGACACATACACCACACGCATCACTCCAAAACCACCAAGCACAGACGAACTCATCACACGATTCACAAACGCAATCAAAGCATTCAAGGCAGCATTCGAAAACAACCCCAAAGGGGTAGGGGCGGTGAAATCCTGAAAACCACCCGAACCGACCCACTGCCCGCGTGGTTGGTCTTCCTCTCCCCGATAAAGTTTTTTGTTGATGGGTCGCGCGCAAGGAGGCGTTTTTCATGTCTTCGAATTTTCCGAAGAGTTCGGTGGCGGAGGCTTTGGAGCGTTCGCTGAAGAATGCCGACCTCAAGGCCTTGAATTCGGCGGTGGTTGCTGCTGCTCGCGTGCTTGCGGCTCGGATTGATTCGATTTGCGAGACTGGTTTCATTGATGAGCACGGGAAATTGGATAACGTCTCATTGCCGACTTTCCTCAAGTATTGCCGGAGCCTTGGTTTGACGGTGGATGTTCCGGCTAAGGTTGGTCGGCCTGCGAAGCCGAAGGTTGAATCTAAGCCGGAGGCGCGTAAGAGCGACAAGGTTGTGCAGATGGAAGATTTCATGAAGCGTTTCGGCTAGGAGGCGTTCGATGGTGTCGGAAGATTTGAGTGTTTTCGGCGCCATCGATGATGACCTGCATGGTGTTACGTTGCCGCGTATCTTCACTCCGCCGCTTCGGCCGTTGACGAGGGAGACGAGCAATGGTTTCGCGGTGATCGCGTTCGCGGAGATCATGCTGCACGTCCACCTTTATCCGTGGCAGCAGTGGCTTTTAGTGCATGCTCTCGAACTGCTTGAGGATGGCAGCTATCGCTTCCGCAAGGTCATCGTGCTCGTGGCCCGTCAGAACGGCAAGACGACGCTGATGGGTGTGCTGGCCGCATGGTGGCTGTTCGTCGATTCCAACAAGCATCCCGACCGAGTGCCGCCCGTAAAATTCCTCGTGGTCGGTGCCGCGCAGACGCTTGATAATGCCAAGGGGCCTTACAATCAGGTCAAGGAATGGTGCAATCCTCAGCCTTCGACTGATGAGGAAGCTGATCTGGTGATTCCTGATCTCGCCGCGATGACGCAGAAATTCGTCAACACCAACGGCGAGGAGGCGATCATCACCCGCTCGAAGGCCAGATATATCGTCCGCGCGGATAAGAACATTCGCGCGAAGAGCGCTGCCCGCGTCGTGTTCGACGAGTTGCGTGAGCAGCACAATGACGATGGCTGGAACGCTGTCAGCCAGACCACGAAGGCCGTCTGGTCGAGCCAGTTGTGGGGCATTTCCAATGCTGGCGACTATCGCAGCGTCGCGCTTCGCAAGCAGGTGGACAAGGGCAGGAAGCTTGTAAACGAGTGGACGCGCCTGAGTGCCGACGGTGGCAATCCGGCTGACGTGTTCCTGTCCGGCGAGCAGGACGGCAGCTTCGGATATTTCGAATGGTCTGCGCCCGACAAGTGTCCGGTGGATGATGCCGACGCGATCCGTCAGGCGAATCCGTCGCTCGGTTACGGGCCGATGACCGTCATGAGCGTCAGATCCGATATCGATGGCATGACCGAGGCCGCGTTCCGAACCGAAGTCCTGTGCCAGTGGGTCACTGCTGACATCATTCCTTTCATCAATCCGAAAATGTGGGCCAGCGGCATCGACTCGCGTTCCACGATTCCCGCTGAGAATCGCGTCGTGCTGTCCGTGGACACGTCGGCTGACCGTAAGACAACGTATGTGGCCGCTGCCGGCATGCGTGCGGACGGTTTGCCGCACGTGGAGTTGATCGCCCGTCGTGACGGCATGCTGTGGGTGCCGCACTTTTTGGATCTGCTTCGTGAGAGCTGGCCGGGCATTTGTGAGATTGCGGTGCAGTCGAAGGGATGTCCGGCAGTCGATTTCATCGACCCTTTGACTGAAAAAGGCTGGAACGTCCACCTCATCGAAGGCTTCCGTCTGGGCGCCTGCTGCGGTCGTTTCCATGACCGTGTGCGTGAGGGCAAGTTGCGGCATCTGCCGCAGCCCGCCATCGAACAGCAGGTGAGTGTGGCCGTGTCCCGTCGTCTTGGCGAAGTCGAAGTGTGGGACAGAACAAAATCAGCATTGCAAATCAGCGGCCTAGTGGCCGAATCGCAGGCGCTATACGCCTTGGAGACCATGCAAGTCGAAGCGCTTAAACCGAAATACGAGCCCTCGCAAAGCGTGAGGGTCAGATTCTAGATTCTTCACAAAGAGGGGAGTATTGATGGGATTCTTTGACCGGCTCCTCCACAATAACGCCGCAGTCATCGGCATGAAGATGGCCGAGTCAGACGCACATCCGACGCCAGCGACAAGCGTTCCACTCGCCAACGGCGACAGTTGGCCGTCCGACATGGACTTTTACGGGTACGCGTCCGGCGCGTACTGTCGTGAGTATGCGGTGCGCGTCGTAATCGACTTCATCACCAGGAATATCGCGTCATTGCCGTTCAAAGTGTATCGGAAGAATGCGGACGGGGATGCCGAGGAAGTCTCCGACGGCGCGCTTGCCGATTTGATGAAGCGTCCTTCTCCTCTTCCTGGAATGACCCGCTACCGGTTCATCAGCATGCTGCTTCGTGACATGCTGCTTGATGACCGTTGGCTGTGCCTGCTCGGAGTGGAGGGCAAGCGTTTCACGCTCCGTCGCATCCCCTCGGACTGCTATCAGCTTTCCGGCAACGCTTTCGGCGAGATCACCGGCGTGAACCTGCTGACGATGGACAGCCAGCAGGCCATGCATTTCGATTTGCCCGACCCTCGCGTGCATTTGGACGTCGGCTTCATTTCCGGCCTCCAGTTCGGCGATAGTGTGACTAACGTGCTTCGTCCGCTCTTGGCGGAGGCGAGGGCGATGGCCAATTACCGGCGTGGCATCGCCAAGAATGGCATGCAGGCCGGTGGCTACATCTTCCGTCCGAAGGAGATGCCGTGGCTGTCGCAGGAGGATTACGACGATTTCACCAACGGCTTGCGCAATTTCATACAGAATGGCGGGCGTGAGGGTGGCTGGCCTGTCCTGAAGGACGGCATGGAGATGCGTCCGCTGGACAACGTCTTCAAACCGGTGGACGTGAACGATTTGGAGGCGCGCGACCGTATCAATATCGCGGTGTGCAATGCCTTCCAAATCTCGCCGGAGAACATCGGATTCCGAACCGGAACGAATTCCAACATCAGCGCCTACAAGGAGAAGCTCTGGAACGTAGAGCTCATGCCGTACATCGTCGCGCTTGAGGAAGCCTTGAATCTCAGCCTTCCAGAGGCTGTGGGCGAGCCGGACTGCTACATCAGGGCGAATGTTGACGCGAAGCTCCGTGGCACCACTTCCGAGCAGTATCAGGCGCTGAGCACTGCTACCGGCAGGCCGTTCATGACCACGAATCAGGCGCGTCAGATTCTTGACATGCCTCGTGTTCCTGGCGGCGACCAGCTCATCACGCCTTTGAACGTGAGCGAGGGTGGCCAGCCTAGTCCGCAGGATGGCGGGCGCACGCAGAACGCGCAGGAGAACAATCCGGTCAACGGCGAGGACGCTAAGGCCATGCTCGCCGAATTTAAACGGCTTTACCGGTATGACGCGCAATTCCACGCCGAGTGGGACGCGCTTACCAAGGAGGAAACATCATGAGGCTTGATTTCAGGGGCTTCGAGCTGAAATCCCTTGATGACAGTCAAGGCGAGGGCGTGTTCAGCGGATACGCCAGCACTTGGGACAAGGATCTGTACGATGACGTGATCGTCAAGGGCGCTTTCGCCGGAACATTGGAGAACGACTACGGCGGCACCGGCGCTGGCATCCCGATCCACTGGCAGCACAAGGACGACAAGCCCACCGACATCATCGGCGAGACGTTGAGCGCGGTGGAGGACGAGCATGGACTGCTCGTCACCGCCCGACTCGACCTTGACCTGCCGGAAGGCAAGCGCGCATACGACCTGCTGAAACGCGGGCTCATCCATCAGATGAGCATCGGCTTCATCGCCGAGGAGACCGCATTCGTGCAGGACGGCAAGAGCGCGTGGGACGGATACCGTGAGATTCGCCAGGTGAAACTGTTCGAGATTTCCCTTGTGCAGGTGGCCGCGAATCAGGGCGCAGAGGTGCTTGAGGTCAAGAGCGGGCGAGCGATCAGCGCATCCAACGAAAGCAAGCTCCGCGCGGCGCTCGACAGTCTTCATGAGGTCTTGGACGGCATCGATTCCGCCGACAAGAAGCCGGACGATGACACCGATGATTCCATGGATGATTCCAGCGGTCAGCCGGACGATTCCACGGATGACCCGAAGAGGAAAAACCAGAAAAGCTTTGACCCGCAGGGGGCTGAGGAATACAAGACCATCAGCGACTTCTTCTCGCTGGAACATTAACCGAAAGGAGTGCCATGAATCTCATGGATAATCTCGCCGCCGAGAAGAAGGCGGCACAGTCCATCCTCGCCAAGGGAATGGATAACATCACCGAAAAGGAGCAGGAGGAACTCAAGCAGCATTATGCCAAGGCGAAGAAGCTGCAGGAGCGTATCGACCTGTTCAAGGAGGCTGGTGAAGGGCTCGACAAGCTCGCCGGAGCGTCCAAGACCGAGCATAATGGCGTCGAGGCGAAGACCCTCGGCGACTTCTACGTCAAGTCCTTGCAGGAGAAGGGGTTGAGCGTGCTCGCCACCAAGGGCGGTCTGTTCTCCACTCCGGAATTCAAGGCGGCTTCCAGCACTCATGCCACAGGCGGAGCTGCCGGAGCCTACGCGCCGTTCCTCACCGAAACCGACCAGAACGGCGTATGGCCTTACGAGCGTCCGCTCGTCATCGCCGACCTGTTCGCGTCCGGCACCATGAGCGGCACCACCATCAAATACCCGGTCTACGGCGCGTTCGAAGGTAACGCCACCACCGTCAATGAGGGTGGCCAGAAGCCTCAGATTCACATGCCTGATCCGTCTTGGGTGTCCGACAGCCTGCACGAGGTCGCCGCATGGTGGAAGATCACCGACGACATGGCCGAAGACCTGCCGTTCGTCGTGTCCGAGATCAACCAGCACACCCAGTACAATCTGAAGCTGCAGGAGGAGATTCAGCTTCTGTCCGGCAATGGTACCGACCCGAATCTCAAAGGCATTCTGAACCGTGAGATCCAGTCCAAGGGTCAGGCCGACGATTCCGACCCCGACCGGATCTTCGCGGCCACCACGGATATCGCCACAGCGACCGGATTCTCCGCCGACGCGGTAGTCATCAATCCGGCGGACTATCAGGCAATCCGCCTGTCCAAGGACGCGAACGGCCAGTACTTCGGTGGCGGTTTCTTCGCCGGACAGTACGGCAACGGCGGCATCATGCAGAACCCGCCGCTGTGGGGGCTGCGCACCGTCGTGACCGAGGCGATGACCAAGGGTACCGTGCTCGTCGGCGCGTTCAAGGCAGGTGGCACCATCTACCGCAAGGGCGGTCTGACCGTCGAATCCACCAACAGCCACGAAAACGACTTCACCAACGACAAGATCACCTTCCGAGTCAAGGAGCGCCTCGCCCTGCAGGTCAAGTATCCGAAGGCTTTCGTCAAGGTGACGCTCGGCAAGGCCGGAAAGTGAGGCGAGCCGTGAAGCAGTATCGGCTGGCCGACGTATCCAAGGCCAAGGTGGACGTTTCGACCTATATCGAGGACGTGCTTTTCGTTGACGGCAACGACGATCCGGTGGACGTCACCGGCGGCTCTACTTCCGAGCCGTATGTGCTTCCCGCCGCCGCTGAGCACGCTCTTGGTGGCGTGAAGCTGGCGAATGTCACGATCTCCGGCACTGCGAACGCCTCCGTCGCGACTGCGGCCTCCACCGCTCCGACGAAGGCGGAGTACGACGCGCTCGTTGGCGCTTACAACGATCTGGCGCAGCGTGTCAATGCTCTTGTGGCTGGCCTTGTGGCTGCTGGCAGTGTGAAGACGAGCTGAGATTGGAGGTCGGCATGATTGACGTGAATGTGATTCCTGACATGATTGCCGACCCTTCGGCTTTCGAGGATGACGCGCAGTTTCGGCTCAGGGCCGCGCAGGCGGCCATCCGCCGCGAGTGTGGTTGGCATGTCATGCCGAACACGGCATTGACGGGAACGCTGAACACTCGCGGTGGCACGGTGATTCGACTGCCCGCACGTCATGTGACGAGCATCGAATCATTGACAGACCGCGACGGCAACAAGCTGGCCTACGCCTATGACCCTGAGACGGGTCTTGTGGAGTCGCTTTCCGGTGGCTTCCCGGCCGGCATCGCGGCCATCCACTACGCGATCCACGCCGGATACGATGACGCGCCGGACGTGCAGCAGGTGCTCATCAGCGCCGCGAAGCGAGCGGGCATGAGTCCGGTCGGATTGGTCAAATCCCAGTCCACGAACGGGTCCAGCGCGAGTTTCGACGTGGTGTCGCTCATGCAGGACGAGAAGGACAAGCTCAAACCCTACCGGCTTGGAGGATTGCCATGAGCCTGCTTGACGATCTGAACGCCGGTGGCGGATGGCGTATGCCTGGCGCCACCAAATGGCGGCGACTGCGTGCGAGGAAGGTCGATGACCCGTATTCCGGCGAGCAGACCGGCGAGGACTGGTCCAATCCGGAAACTTTGGATTTCGCTGGCGCTCTCGCCAGTTCCAGCAGCACGCGCACGCCCGACGGTCTGCGCGAGCAGACCACGAGCACGGCTTACCTCACGTCTCCTGATCCGACTCTCGACATCATGCCGGGGGACAGGATTCAGGCGTTGCCGGATGACGGGCGATGTTGGGAGGTCAGCGGCTATCCGAGTCGTGACGTGAATGCTTTCACGTCGTGGCAGCCGACGGTCGAGATTCCACTATCCGAATATAGGGGGTGACGTGATGGGTGTGGCGGTCAAATTCAACGACAAATATTTTGACGAATTGCTGAATTCGGCTGGCGTCAAGGCCATGACCCGTCGTGCAGCCGAAAAGACGCTCGAATATGCGAAATCGCATGCTCCGGTGGACACGGGCGCGTATCGCGACGGCCTCCAAATCGAGGAGGTCAAGCACGCGCACCGAACCACATGCATGGTGGTCGGCACCGACCCGAAGACCCTGCTCGTGGAGTCGCAGACTGGCAATCTCCGCAAGGCGTTGAAGGCGGCGAAATCATGACCATGGTCCTGCCGCCAGACATTGAATTGTGGATCTGCTCTTTTCTGCGAGCCAGGCTTAAGCAGTCTTTTCCGACGATCATCGTTTCGAATCGTGAGCCGGACGATTACGACGGCTCACGGCCGCTTGTCGTGGTGCGTGATGATGGCGGCTCGCAGTCGAATCGCGTGCTCTTCGACAGGAGCGTCGGCGTGACCGTGCGTTATGGGGCTCGTGCCGCTCCGAAACCATGCCGTGACTTGGCGGCCAGAATCTACGGCATGCTCACCGACCCCGATATTTGCTCGCTTGACGGTTCACCGATCGCGGGCATTGATGAGGACGGGTGCAATGGTCCGTTTCCAGTGGCCGAGGATGCGAATATCGCACGCTATTACATGGCTCTCGAATTCTCCACCATCGGGGAATTCCAATTCCAATAATTTAAGTTTTTCTGAATTTTCAAGGCGTTGAAACGTTGTGTTTCAGCGTCTTTTTTGTTTGAAAGGACAAAACATGGCAGCCGATAAAGACGGCAACGACCTTGGCGCTGTCAAGGTGGTGCTTTCCAGCAAGATTCTGCTGGCGCATTATGATGCCTCCAAGTCGCTCACTGCGGCGATGATCGCGAAGACCGTGGCCGACCCGATGAGCAAGCTGACCGGGATTTTCACGGTCGGACAGAATGTCGGCCTCATCACTTCGGATGGTTCTCCAGAGGATGGACGCGACGGCGATGACGCCACAGAATTCCACCAGCCTGGATACAAGCTGCAGGCAGCCGACCCGAAGCTAACACTGGGTTTCACCGCCGCCGAAGACAATGAGCTGACGCGTGAGATCATGAAGGGCAAGCCTGACTCCAACGGCGTCTATCACGTCAAAGACATCGTTCAGGACGCTAAGTGGTTCGCCTATCAGGAGACGGTGTATAAGAGTGGCGTTCACCGTCGTCGTCTTGGTGTCGTGCAGGTCACGAACGCCGAACCTGACCAGGATAATCGCGGTGAGGTTTCCGGTGTCAAGTTGACGGCCGAATGGGCCGTGGATGTGACCGTGGATTCCGGCAATTCCAAGTATCTGGAGTCCTATTACACTCCGACGGCCTGATTTTGATTCTTCCCAGCGCGTGTTTCTTTCTTCCTTTCTTCGCATGCGCTGGGATTCTTCCTCTTCATCCAGTGAAGCAAAGGAATTTTTAATAGTCGTTTGAAAGAAGGAAGCAATGACCAAGAACACCGTGATGCCGTGCGCCGCCGATTTCGAAGCCTGGACTCAGGAGGATGAGGACAAAGCGCTTGAGGCAGCCGCCGAGCAGATGAAGGTGAAGCACATCATCAAGGACGACGGAGTATGGTTCCTGGCTCCCAAGGGCCATGTGTACAAGCTGCCGCTGGCACTGTCGATCGATGATTTCGTCCGCCTGTCCGACCTGCAGTCCAATGGCGAGCAGATTCAGATGCTCAAGAGCATTCTCGAAGCCTTCGCCGGCGAGGATGCGGCAAAGGAACTGTCGAAGGAGCCCGCAATGGTCCCATTCAACATTTTGAGCTCCTACGGCGAGATTCTCGCGAAGATTCAGGGCGTGGAATTGGGAAAATCGTCGACTTCTGCCAGCTCCTCCGAGGAGAAGACGGAAACCGAATAAGGGCTGATTTCGCGGCGCGTGGATGGAGCCTGCAGGCCGACTTGGGCGGCAGGCTCCGCTATGCGGACGCGATAGCTCTCTTCGA
>UMJY01006454.1_pt1 | contig 12073 bp, 8 predicted proteins | sample 1966191 | NCBI WGS metagenome assembly UMJY01 (sample SAMEA4836161, study PRJEB28245) | human gut metagenome | biome: gut microbiome; material: fecal sample | place: Denmark | collected 2008 | reverse complement strand
CGGAGCGTCTGCGGACGCTCCGGCGTTCCATTTTCACGGTAAAGGTTTCTGCTCCAACAAGTCTGTCATGCTACGTAAGCTGATGCCAAGGGTGGAAAGATTATGCAGCATCGCACTGGTGGCAGGAGGCAGGATGCCCAGAGCGCCCAGAAGGATCAGGGCGGAGTTGAAGCTGAGCACAAAGCGGTAATTGCTGCCCACCCGCTTTTGCAGGGCGTTGGCAATGGCTTTTAAGGTTACCAGCTCTTCCAAACTGTCGGCACGGATGGTCACATCGGCGATCTCCCGGGCGATGGCGGCACCGGAATGGATGGCGATGCCGATATCTGCCGCCGACAAGGCGGGCGAATCGTTGATGCCGTCGCCGATCATCACCACCGTATGTCCCTCGGCCTTGGCGTCCCGGACAAAGGCGGCTTTATCCTCCGGCAGCACCTCTGCAAAGCAGCGGTCCACCCCCACCTGCGCCGCAATGGCACGGGCGGTGCGGTCGCTGTCGCCAGTCATCATGACGGTCTGGGTGATGCCCAGCTTTTGGAGCTGGCGCAGCACCTGTGCAGCCTCCGGGCGCAGGGGGTCTGCGATGCAGATGACCCCCACCAGCACCCCGGATTCTGCCAGATACAGGTGGGAATACTGGGGGTCCAGCCCATCAAACTTTGCCTGTTCCTCTGCCGGGATGGTGCAGCCCTCGTCCTCAAAAATAAAGTGAGCACTGCCGATGACCACCCGCTTGCCCCCTACCCGGCTGGCAATGCCGTGGGCCACGATATACTCCACCTCCGAGTGCATCTCCTCGTGGGAAATGCCCTGTTCCTTGGCGGCCCGGACTACGGCGTTTGCCATAGAATGAGGGAAATGCTCTTCCAGACAAGCGGCCAGCTGCAATACCTCCTGCTCCTCATAGCCAGAGAAGGGCACCACCTGCACCACCTGGGGGGTGGCGTGGGTCAGGGTGCCGGTCTTGTCAAACACCATGGTGTCCGCCTGGGCCAGCGCCTCCAGATACTTGCCGCCCTTTACGGTGATGTGGTATTCCCCACACTCCCGCATGGCAGAAAGCACCGCCAGCGGCATGGAGAGCTTCAGCGCACAGGAGAAGTCCACCATGAGGATGGAGATGGCCCGGGTGACGTTGCGGGTCAAAGCATAGGTAGCCACTGTACCGGCAAGGCACCAGGGCACCAGACGGTCGGCCAGCTGCAAGGCCCGGTTCTCGGTGCCGGACTTGAGCTTTTCCGATTCCTGAATCATGGCTACGATCTTATCGTAGCGGTTGGCACCGCCCTCGGCCTTGGCCACAAGGACGCATTCGCCCTCTTCCACCACCGTTCCGGCGTAAACGGTGGCACCGGTGGTCTTGCGTACCGGCATAGATTCTCCGGTGAGGGCGGCTTGGTTCACCATGGCCTCCCCTTCCAGCACTCTGCCGTCCAGCGGGATCATGTTGCCGGAGCGCACCACTACCTCGTCCCCGGCGTGAACGCAGGTCAAGGGCACCAGAACCTCCCCCTGAGGGGTCCGCACCCAGACCTTATCCACGTTCAGGGCCATGCTGCGTGCAAGGTCGTCCAAGCTCTTTTTCCTCGTCCACTCCTCCAGCAGGCTGCCCACCGTCAGCAGGAACATCACCGACCCTGCGGTGCTGTAATCCCCCCGCAGGAGGGAGGCGGTGATGCTGAGGGCGTCCAGCACTTCTACTTCCAGCTTGCGATGCAGCAGGCAGCGGACGCCCTTCCAAACAAAGGCGATGGAGCGCCACACCGTATAGGCCGCCGCAATGGGCGCAGGCAGAAACACCTTGCGGAACGCCCGACCTGCCACAAGGCTGACCATCTTTTCCTGATATTCCTGATTGATCTTCCGGCCGTCGTGGGAGGTGACCAGCACCTCTAATTCTGCGTTGTCAAAGCGGTAGGCAGCCAGCAGGGCGACGGCATCCTTCCGACTGCCCCGATAGGTCAGCACCACATCTCCGGTGCGCTCGTAGACAGTGGCTTTCTGGATGTTGTCCTGCCCGTTCAGGTAGGCTTCCAGCACATCTGCCCGGTGCAGGGTCATTCGCACGGTGCAGACATGCACCCGCATCCGTCCCTTCCCTTCATGCAAGATCGTACATTTCATTGATTTTCTTACCCCTCTGCGTAAAAAAGAGCCGCCCAAGGGCGGCTCCGCTGCGTTGTATCACTGTGCAGTCTGCTCTGCGGGCTGCTCTTCTTCAGCCGTATCCTCGATGACTTCCTGTGCAGCCTCGGCGGCACGGCTCTCGTTGATGGCCTTTGCATCAGCAAGGATGTCCCCTGCTTCCTCCTGCACCTTATTCACGGTCTGCATGGTGCAGTCCTTCATCCGCAGCACCGCAGCGGTGGTTTGGGTGTAGACCTTTTTGGCGTCCTTGCTGGACAGCACCTTGAAGCCGGCAGAGCCGAACACTACACCGCCCAAAAAAAGAGCAAGCTTTTTTGTATCAAACATAGTTACCCCTCATTTCTGTGTTTTCTATCTGAGCGCCCATGCCCTTGAGCGAGGGCAGGCTCTTTATCTTTATAATATAGCACGCTTTCGGGGTTTTTCAATATTTTTCAACGATGTTAGGACGTATTAACATTGTTAGCGGCAGCTTGATATGGAGGATCACTTTTGTCATGCTCCCTTGCGGAAATTAGCAGACCGCAGTCTATAAAGGCAGCAGAATGATTGTGAACTGCACCCCATTTGTTAGACCGTACCGCATTGCAGCGGGATGCCAACCGTCTGCTGGGATTTACGGCACAGCAGACCTTGGATTATGCCCAAAGTCTTTATGTGCGACAGCTTTCTGTCCGCATCAAAGGTATTTCCGCAGAGTCGGCACAAGAACATTCATATTGATCGGCTTTGCGATATGATCGTTCATTCCGGCATCCAGTGCCACCTGTCTATCTTCGGTAAAGGCATTTGCCGTCATAGCGATGATGGGGATATTTGCTTTTTGGGGGTCGTCCAGCCCACGTATTTTTCTTGCCGCATCGTAGCCGTTCATCACCGGCATCTGGATGTCCATAAGGATCAACTGATACGTTCCGTTCGCAGCTTTTTCCAGCATATCCACGCATTCCACACCATCTTTTGCGCGGTCTACCGTACAGCCTTCTTCCTGCAGCAGCTCGACGGCAATCTCCGCATTGAGGTCGTTGTCCTCGGTCAGCAGGATCCTTGTGCCGCACAGGCACTTTTGATCCGAAGGGTTTGTTTCTCGTTTCGCCTGTGTTTCATCCTCGGACGCAATGCGGCAGGGAATGGTCACAGTAAACGTGGAGCCAACACCGATCCTGCTCTCCACTTCCACGGTGCCGCTCATCAGCCCGACCAGCTTTTTCACGATGCCCATTCCGATGCCGCTGCCTTCCACCTTGCTGACGGTGGACGTACGTTCCCGTTCAAACGGTTCAAAAATGTGCTTCTGAAACTCCTGCGACATTCCGATGCCGTTATCGGCAACCGTGACCACCGTATCGCACCAGCCCTCTTTTTCGCCGGGCTTCTGCGTAACATTGCAGCGGATCGTGCCGCCGGCTCCCGTGTATTTGACAGCGTTGCTGACAAGGTTTGTACAGATCTCGGTCAGATGCGGAATATCCGCATAGATATACGGATACTGCAGCTGTGTTGTCACCGTAAGCGTCTGCCCCTTGCTGTCTGCCTGATTCCGGAACATGGCAACGCAATTACGGAAATCCTTCTCGACATCCGAAACAGAATACTCCATCTCCGTCTTATCGTTCTCGATTCGGGCAAGATCCAGAACATTGTTCAGCAGCATCAGCAGGTTCTGTCCGCACACCTGAATGTTCTCCATGTAATTTTTCAGCTTTGCAGGGTCGTCCAGATGCCGGGAGGCAAGGTCTGCGTAACCGATAATGGCGTTCATGGGCGTGCGGATATCATGCGACATATTGAACAGGAAGGTGGATTTGGCGTGGTTCGCGCTCTCGGCGTTTTCCACAGCGACCTGCAATTTTGCATTCAGTTCCTGCGTATCGCTTGCGGCTTTTCTTGCAGCAACTTCGGCTTTACGCGCCTTCCGCAGCAGCTTCAGGATCGTGAGCAGAATGACTGCAACCGCAATGCTGCTGACCAGCAGAGCCATAAAGAAGTTATCCTTTATAAAATCGCTCAGGGTAACCTTCCGCGCGGAGCTTTTATACATCGCAAGCGCGCCGGCAAGCATATTAACAGGCATTGCCTTGATCGTTTTGTTCAGGATGGACAACAGGCTGCGGTTTCCGCTATTGACCGCAAAGCAGGATCTTACAGGGTTTACCAGCGGAACGCTGTAAAAGCTGTATTTCTTGCTGTATTTATTCTCACTGCTGATCCAGGTAACAAAGCAATCCGCCTGTCCGTCTTTGACCAGCTTTGCGGCATCCTCCTGTGTATCGCAGTCCACGATCTCCCACTGCGGATAATAAAACGCAAGGTACTTTTTCAGGGAGAGTTTGTTTTGGGGAACGGCAATGCGGTTTACATTGTTTTCGTTAAAGTGCTGTTTGTTCGTGACCGCCATCAGGTTGGAGGTCCATGTTGTGTTGGTACAGGCAAAGTGATACTCTTCTGCCAGATTGGGACTCTGGTCGAAATGGAAGATCATGTCGATCTCGCCCGATTTCAGCGCATCCAGTTCTGCTTCCTTGCTGTCATAGCCGACCAGCTGGAATTCCAGTTCCTGATTGCCCAGACAATCTGCTGCAAACTGAATATAGTCCGTGATTACCCCGGTAAACTCCCCGGTGGCAGGGTCAAAGGTGCTGACGCCGCTGTCACTCGTCAGAAAGCCCATCTTGATGGCACCGTGCTCTTTGAGCCACGCCTTTTCCTCCCCTGTAAGGATGGGCGTATAATCCATTGAGAAATACCGTTTATACAGATCCGCCGTATAAAAAGGAGCCGCTTCGTCCAACGCGCGCATTGCATCGTCCAGTTCTTCCTTGAGATCAGGACGGTCTTTGTTGAGCGCATAGTAGATGCCGGATTCTCCCACACGGGTTATGGTCGAGATGCCACGCTCTGCCCAGAAGGACTCTTCCAGCGAAACAAAGCAGTCGATCTCGTGATTTGCCAGCTTTTGCTTCACATCCTCGTTGTTGGAGATGTTGACGTGTTCCGTTTTCAGACCGTATTTTTCTTCCCACTCGGTCAGCATCACTTCCGGCTCCGTTCCCATCAGAACGCCGATCTTTTTGCCATTCAGCGTTTTGTAATCGGAAGCGGAGATGTCTGCGCGCGAGAGATCGGCGTAGAGGTAATATTTTTCCACTCCCATCGGCTCGTCTGAAAACAGCATCTTCTCGGTGCGGTCCTCCGTATAGGAAATACCGCCCATAATGTCGATCTCGCCGTTTTTGAGTTTTTCGAAGCAGTCTGACCAGTCGCAGGTCACATACTCGAACTGCCAGCCTGTATAGCCGGATAAGGTCTCCAGCAATTCGTAGCCGTAGCCCTTTCTTGCGCCCTTCTCGTTGACATAGTTGAAGGTGTCCTCAAACGAGCCGACACGAACAACCTTTGCAGGGGCGGTTTCCGCGGCAGCTTTCACAGGGAGCACGGCTGATAGTAGCAACAGTAGGCTCAGCATTACACAGGCGCTTTTCCGCGTCAAGGTCTGCATAGTTTCGCTCATTCCAGAGTTTTTCATTTTATCCAATCTTTCTCCGCCCCAGACAATCGCAGTTTGAGTTCATTTCCGTACCGCCGATTTTAGATTTGATGCCGTTGATCCGCCCATCGGTCCGGTCGATGGTATACACGATTTTGGGAATGATGTCTTTTCGTCATTTTAACAAATTCGCTCTTTTATCGTACATACCTTAAAATCGTTTTTATAACTTCATCCATCACAATCGGCTTTGACAAATGTGCGTTCATTCCTGCATCCAGTGATGCCTGAACATCTTCTGCAAATGAATTAGCTGTCATTGCTATAATAGGAATGTTTTTTCCATCCGGTCTGTCATTCATTGCCCTGATGGCTTTTGTCGCTTCATAACCATTCATTTCAGGCATCATGACATCCATCAGGATCACATCAAATGTGCCTTTCGGATGATTTCTGAAAATCTCAACAGCATTCTTTCCATCCACAGCTCTTTCTACATTCATCCCGAACTCTTCCAACTGCACGGCAGCAATCTCTGCATTCAGTTCATTATCCTCCGCAAGAAGGACATTCACACCTGTAAGATCTACCTTTTCCGAAAAACCCGGGTCTGACTTATTCCATTCCTTATCTGTAATTTCCAAAGGAATATCCACAGTAAATGTGGTTCCCTCATGCTTTTTACTCTGCACGGAAATGGTTCCACCCATCATATCCACATACTTCTTTACGATAGCCATCCCCAGTCCAACTCCGTGGTACTGCGTTCTCACATCGGAATCTTCCTGTGCAAATTCCTCAAAAACTTCTTTTGTAAATTCCTCACTCATGCCAATACCAGTATCCGAAATGCGGTAACGCATATTTATATATCCTTCCCCGCCCTTTTCCTGACACCGAGTTTCAAATGTAATCGTTCCTCCATCCGGAGTGAATTTTACGGCATTGCTCAGAATATTGACCAGCACATCGCGCAGGCGTGCAGGATCCGCAAGTACATTTGGAATCTTTGCATCTTCACACTGAATCTTAAAGTTGATATCCCTGTTCGTAAGAAAGCCTTTTATAATATCCAATGCAGAATCGGTAATGTTTTTCACATCCGCCGGTACCGGATTGTATTTCACTTTTCCACTTTCGATGTGGGTCAGATCTAATACATCATTGATCAGCGACAGTAAATACTCTGAGCTTTCGTCGATCTTTTCCAGACAATTTTTTACTTCGTCTGACGGATTGTTTTTCATTGCAATACCGGTAAATCCTATGATTGCATTCATCGGTGTCCTCATATCATGGGACATATGTGACAAAAATGCTGTTTTTGCCTTGTTTGCAGCCTGTGCATGCTCTGCCAGTTCCGCCATTTCCTCAGCTTTCTCCTGGGCCGCCTTCTGAGCTTTTTTTTCTTGCACTGAGATGCACCATTGTCACAGCCATAGCAGTCAGCAGCCATCCAAAAATAAGAAGAACTAAAACAGTAACAACAGGATGCAGACGGATCCAGTCAACAACTGTCAGCTCTGTTGCTTTGTATGTGGTATACTGTGCTGCAAGATCTTCAACAAGATATTGAGGCATGGCATACATTGCTTTCGTCAGAATACCAGCCAGCGCATGGTTCTCAGTTGATGAAATCACCATGCGGTAGGTGAATGTAGGCTGTTCCAGCAGAGTATATGCCATGGTGCCCGTAGTGTCACTGTTCACAAACGCCTGTGCCATGTAATAGTAGACGAAGGCAGCATCTGCTTTCCCCTTACGGACAGCTTCCATCATTTCCTGTCGGGTACTGCACATCAGTTTTTCTGCACCGGGTGCCATTGCATCTTCAATTGAATTGGATGCTGTCTGGTCAACAGTAGCAACAACATCAATTTTTCCATCAAAGTCACGCAGTGTCACCCTTGCCAGCCGCATCGTAATGAAAGGTGCCGTAATCCCCCATTTTTTCGCCTCAGCATAGTTATCTGTTTCCAGGCGTGCATCGATGCTTATATCTGTGGTTTCCTTATTTTTCTGATAAGCAATATACTCATCTCTGGTGGCAGGTGTAAGAAACTCATAGGAAATCCCGGCATAGTCTGCAATTTTCCGGAAGTAATCCGGGATAATCCCCTTCATCTCACCATTTTCAGTATAAGAATATGGATAACGGGTCGGATCACACAGAACATGAAGCGGGTTGTCCTTGGAATACTGTGAAATTATACTTTTTTCTTTCTCCGTATATTCCAGATTCTTAGTTTGTATGCTTTCATAATTTTTATTATAAAGTGCCGTTTTCCAGTCACCCTCAACTGCATTCATCTGGTCGATTGCATAATTGATCTCATTCAGCAATTCTGTATTACCTTTTTTAACAATGACATAGAACTCGCTGCTGTCAAATTTATCCACGATACGCTCATTGTTTGTTTTCCTCATAGAAGTGGCAGCAATCGCATCAACATTTCCGCTCTGAAGAGCTTTCTCCATCTCTGCTGTCGTATCAAAATAAAATGGATCATATGTAAATCCTTTATTGCCTGCAAAATCCGCAAACTCTTTATCTCGTGAGCTTCCGTTCAAAAGTGCCACACGCATACCGTTGTAAGTACTGTAATTGCCCTCCACAATCGTGCTGTTGTCACTGCGGACGGTCAGAATCCCATTATTGGTTCCGATCGGACGTGAAAAGTCAAACTTTTCTTCTCTTTCCGGTGTTTTGCGGGGAGATGTTACCATATCAATCTCGCCATCTTCAAGCATCTGCTGCATATCATCCCAGCTCTTATCATATCCGACATATTCGTAATCTACATCCCAATAACGGGCCATCAGCCGAAGAAAATCATAGCCATACCCACTGCGGTTGCCTTCTTCATCCATCACATGATAACCATCCATGGCAAAGAAACCGACTTTGACAGTTTCATGCTGCGAACTGTCCTCGGCTGCATATGCAGTCAGGGGAGAAAATATCATACACACGCATACAAAAACCAGTAACGCTGCCACATATTTCTTTGCGCTCAAAATCATATGAAATCTCCTGTCCATCAAATAGATTTCTCCAGTATAAGTATACCCTTTTCGTCTCAAAATGCAATGTTTTCTTAAGCAGCAACGAAAATCTCAACTTCCACAGCAGCTATTCCGAAACCATCGCGTACAACACCCTTACAGGTGCGATTCTTAAAATATAATGATACTTGCTACAACCCCCTCAATGCTACATACAGTCGCGCCCGGCAAGAGCGCAGACTTCATCGTGACGCGCGAAAACCCGCTGGAGGATCTGCGGGCCTTGCAGCATCTAGAGCTGGTGGTCTGCTGCGGCCGCGCCGTGAAGAACCCCTCCCCCAAGCGCAGAAAAGAAGTAGACGCCCCCTGGTTCCCAGATCCGGATCTCTGCCCGGAGCAGCGGCCCGGGTCCCTGCACCTGGTCCAGACCCATGTTGGGGTGGGCTACCGGATGCTCCGTGTGGAGCCCGATGAGCTGTAACGGGCAGATAAGATTTGGCAAAGGCTGCCTTTACCCCTTGACAGAGGCAGCTGGGGACTGTTTTAATAGACCTGATAAAAGGGAGTAAAGGGCGGCGCACCGGGTCCTGGACCGGGTGCGCCGCTGCATGGCAGCGTCATCACGGCAGCAATGCCCGATGCCATGTGTTGGCTTGAGACTTTTGTCACAGACACTGTGCTGTGGCAGAAGTCTTTTTTCTTGCCCCGGCACCCAAGCACAAGGAGGCAATGAACAAGCATGAACCTTTTGAACACCTTTGGCAGTCTTTTTTCCAACTTTGGGAACCTGACCTGGCAGATGGTGGTGATGTGGGCCATTGGTGCCCTGCTGATCTACCTGGCCATTGCAAAAAAGATGGAGCCCAGCCTGCTGCTGCCCATGGGCTTTGGGGCCATTCTGGTCAACCTGCCCGGCTCCGGAGCCATTACCCAAGGGGACACCGTAGGCCCCATCTCCGCCCTGTTTGAGGCCGGGATGTCCAACGAGCTTTTCCCCCTGTTGCTGTTTATCGGCATTGGTGCCATGATCGACTTTGGCCCCCTGCTGGAAAAGCCCTGGCTGATGCTTTTTGGCGCAGCCGCACAGTTCGGCATCTTTTTTACCCTGTTTTTGGCCGGGTTCTTCTTTGACCTGAAGGACGCCGCCTCCATTGCCATCATCGGTGCCGCCGACGGCCCCACCGCCATCTTTGTGGCCAACACCCTGGGGTCCCAGTACCTGGGTGCCATTATGGTGGCAGCCTACAGCTACATGGCCCTGGTGCCCATCGTTCAACCCCCGGTGATCCGGCTGCTGACCACTCGCAAGGAGCGGCGCATCTCTATGCCCTACCAGCAGGGCAAGGTGACCCAGCTCACCAAGATCCTGTTCCCCATCCTGGTCACGGTCATTGCCGGGCTGGTAGCCCCGGCCAGCGTTGCCCTGGTGGGCTTCCTCATGTTTGGCAATCTGCTGCGGGAATGCGGCGTGCTGAACGCCCTCAGCGAAACGGCCCAGAACGTGCTGGCCAACCTGATCACCATCCTGCTGGGTCTGACCGTAGCCGGGCAGATGACCGCCGACAAGTTCGTCCGGCCCGACACCCTGCTGATCCTGGCCCTGGGCCTGGTGGCCTTTGTTTTTGACACCGCTGGCGGCGTGCTGTTTGCCAAGCTGCTGAATCTCTTTTTGCCGGAGGGCAAAAAGCTGAACCCCATGATCGGTGCTGCCGGCATCTCGGCCTTTCCCATGAGCGGCCGGGTGGTCAACAAGATGGGTCTGGAGGAGGACCCCCAAAATTTCCTGTTGATGTATTCCATCAGCGTCAATGTTTCGGGCCAGATCGCTTCCGTCATTGCAGGCGGACTGATCCTGACCCTGCTGGTTTAAAGGAGGTACCCCTATGCTTCATCTTTCTTCCTGGACCGCTACCCTGCCTATCCTGGTCATCGGCATGGTAGGCATCCTTCTGGTCATGGGCGTCCTGGTGCTGGCAGTCATGCTGCTGAACAAGCTGACCCACCGGGACTAAGGCCAGACCCTTCCCACACCTGAAAACCGCAGCCCCTGCCGGAGCATCTTGCCTGGCAGGGGCTGCGGTTTTGCATTTTCATTCTTTCCGGGCAGCTGCACGCTGCCTTGCCTCCCTTGTGGTCAGAATTGTGGTCAAGCCTCAATGAGACCCGGGGATAAAACAAAAAAGAGCCAACGATTTCTAACATGAAATCGTTGGCTCTGAATGGTCCAGCAAGACTGGACAAATCCGAACTTTTTTCCTCTGCCGAATCGGCGGTCAAAGTGTCCTCAAATCGGACGGTTTGGGTGCCATCCTTGTAGTTGAACGTGATCAAGATTCGGTCATCATACAGGAAAATGGCATTCACAAAAATTTCAATCAGCGCTTTCCGCTGCTTTTGCTGCGATATATCGAACTTTCTAAATTTCAGCAACCAGAATCGAATAAAATCTTCGTTGAAGCTGGGCTTCTTCAACTTTTCATCTGCAATTTTTGCAGTCAACTCATCTTTCTGAATTTCCAGCGCTTCCAGACGCTCTTTCGTTGTCCGGGTGTACAAGCCATCCTCGATGGCCTTCATCAGGTTGTCCAGCTTTTTGTTGACCTCTCGCAGTTGCTTTTCCAGCAGCGGGATCGTTGTGTTCTCCTGATTCTGTACATCCATGACCAGTTGAACGATCTTGTCGATCACCACATCGTCCTGAATCAGCTTCATGGTCTCCCGGACGACCAGATCTTCCAGCCATTCTTTCTGCACGGTCTTTTTGTTGCAGCCCTTGCGCCGCTTGACGTTGGCGCACTTGTAATAATAGTAGGTGCGCCCAGTGGCACTGGTTCCGCTTTCGCCGAACATCAGTGCACCGCACTTGCCGCAGAACAGCTTGGTGGTCAACAGGTATTCTTCGTCGGCTTTGCCGCAGGCAGGGGCGCGCTTGTTCTTGTCCATACGCTTCTGCACCCGGTCAAACAGGTCTTTCGGAACGATAGCCGGAATCGCATCCGGCACAACGATATCCCGGAAAGACAGTTCTCCAATGTACCGGCGGTTCTTCAACATGGTGTTCACACTGCTGTGAGTCATTTTGCCGCCCAGCATATTGTGGACACCCTTGTCGTTGAGGAAGTTTACGATTTCCACCATCTTATCGCCGTTGTCATACCGCTGAAATGCTTCCAGCACCAGCGGAGCGGTCAGCGGGTCAAGATGATAAAACTTGTCATCGTCGATTTTATAGCCGATGGTTCCCGTACCGCCAGTGCACTTACCCTTCAGGGCGTTCTCGGTCTGACCACGAATCACTTTTTCGGACAGCTCTGCCGAATAGTATTCTGCCATGCCTTCCAGCAGCGTTTCCACCAGAATGCCCTGTGAGCCCTCGGCAATGGGTTCCATAACAGAAATCAGATGGACACCGTTCTTTTTCAGGATCATCTT
>UMJY01079030.1_pt1 | contig 12234 bp, 14 predicted proteins | sample 1966191 | NCBI WGS metagenome assembly UMJY01 (sample SAMEA4836161, study PRJEB28245) | human gut metagenome | biome: gut microbiome; material: fecal sample | place: Denmark | collected 2008 | reverse complement strand
GGGGCGGCGTGCTCGGACTCGGGCACGAGCTTCGCCTTGCGCAGAGCCGTGACCACCGGCTTATAGAGCAGCACGGTGAGCGTGGAGTTCACGCTGGCCTTGAAGGCGTTGAAGGGCAGGAAATACGGTATGAGCAGCTCCTCCACGGCCTCGCGCGGCTGACCCATGTAAAACGGAGTGACGAGCCAGTTCCACAGCAGCATTGCCGCAACGCAGAGCACGCTGCCGACGATGAGACCGAGTACGGCTCCCTTTATTGTGTGGTGCCTGTGGTAGATGAGTGCAGCGGGTACGACCAGCGAACAGGTGGAGAGCACGTTCATGATAAAACCCCAGATGCCCGTGTCACTCGCCGTGAGCATTTCTATGAGCGAATCCACGATGGAGATGCCCACGCCGGCCATGGGGCCGTAGATGAAGGCCGCTATTGCTATGACGACGTCCTTGGGGTCGTACTTGAGCCAGAGCACGATGGGAACGCGCCCAACCAGCATAACGACGTAAGCAAGAGCGGCCATCATCGCGAGTATGGCCATTTTCTTTGTATCCATACGGCGCGCGGCCGAAGGGCCTTTCTTTGCAGCATCCATTGTTCTTATACACCTTTCAGGAAAAAATCAACGCCCGAAGGGGTGTCTCCTTCGGGCGCAGCCATTGCATAAGCAACACACGCATCTTCTTCCATCCAGACTGTACTGTCGGTATCGGAATCGCACCGATTCATGCTTTGGCCTAAGCCTCCGCTCGCGGACTTTACCGCCGGTCGGGAATTTCACCCTGCCCCGAAGACATCTTTTCGGTTGTCGGCTATACTATAACACCGTGCGGCGGTTTTTGCAAGGGGCTTTGTGAATTAATTGATTTGACAATAATATGATATGAAGATAAAATCGGCTGGTGAGGTGAGAGCCATGGACGGGCGCGAGACGCCGAGGGAAAAGACCTGCTGCTTCACGGGGCACCGCAGCGCAAAGCTGCCCTGGGGCGCCAACGAGAACGACCCGCGCTGCCTGCGGCTCAAGTCCGACCTGGCGGACGCGGTGGAGGCCGTGTACGAGGGCGGCGTGCGCCACTTCATCTGCGGCATGGCCGAGGGCTGCGACATCTTCTTCGGCGAGGCGGTGGCGGCGCTGCGCCGCAGCCGTCCCGACGTGACGCTGGAGGCCGCCGTCCCCTGCCCCGAGCAGGACCTCCGCTGGTCCGCCGGAAGCACCGAGCGCTACGACAGGCTGCTCTCCGAGTGCGACAAGCTCACCGTGGTCAGCCCGCGATACAGCCCCGAGTGCATGATGCGCCGCAACCGCTATATGGTGGACCGCTCCGGCGTCGTCATCGCCGTCTTCAACGGCTCGCGCGGCGGCACCTTCAACACCCTGCGCTACGCGGTGCGGTGCGGGCTTGAAATTATCGAAATTGACCCGTAAGTCTTTGACATACAGCCGCATATGATGTATAATGTCAGGCCATGTGTAAGGATGTGAATCATTTGAAAGACGTCATAATCTCAATAACAGGCGTGCAGAACTTCCCCCAGGGCTCGGACGACACGGTCGAGCTGGTCACCGAGGGGAAATACTGCTACCGCGACGGGAAGGGCGAGCTCAGCTATATGGAGAGCGAGCTCACGGGGATGCAGGGCACCCGCACCTCCTTCACCTTCACCCCCACCGAGGTCGTCCTCTCCCGCGAGGGGACGCTCACCAGCAAGATGGTCTTCCGCGAGGGCACTAAAAACACCTTCCTCTACGACACGCCCTTCGGCTCCGCCACCATGGGCCTCGACACGCACAAGATACACTCCACCATGGGCCCGCGCGGCGGGGACATGGAGATAGACTACGTGGTCGACTTTGACCACGCCGTCGTGGGACGGAACAAATTCAGGATAAACGTTAGAGAACAGGGCGGTGCGGCAGATGGCAAATCTTGTTGAAAAGGCGAAAAATCAGATAGACGCTCTCCTAGCGGAGAGCCTCAAGCGCGCGGCGGAAAAGGGCGAACTGCCCTCCGGCGCGGAGCTCTCCGGCACCGTGGAGGTGCCCAAGGACACGAATAACGGCGACTTTGCCGCAAACCATGCCATGACCGGCGCAAAGGCACTGCACATGGCGCCGAGGAAGATAGCCGACGCGCTCATCGCGAACCTCGACCTCTCCGGCAGCTATTTCGCCTCCGCGGAGGCCGCGGGCCCCGGCTTCATCAACTTCCGCCTCGCCCCCGCCTGGTACGGCGAGGTCATGGCCGCCGTCGCCTCCGAGGGCGCGGACTACGGCCGCTCCGACGCTATGCGCGGCCAGAAGATAATGGTGGAGTTCGTCTCCGCCAACCCCACCGGCCCCATGCACATGGGCAACGCCCGCGGCGGCGTCCTCGGCGACACCTTGGCCGAGGTGCTCTCCCGCGCCGGGGCCGAGGTCTGGCGCGAGTTCTACGTCAACGACGCGGGCAACCAGATAGAGAAGTTCGCCTCCTCCATCGAGGCGCGCTATGCCCAGCTCATCCTCGGCGAGGACGCCGTGGAGTTCCCGGAGGACGGCTATCACGGCGACGACATCAAGGACCTCGCCCGCGCCTTCCTCGAGGAGAACGGCCCCGGCTGGCTGGACAAGCCCGTTGCCGAGCGCCACGCGGCCATGGCCCGCTTCGGGCTCGACCGCAATATACCTAAAATGAAAGCCGACCTCGCCCGCTACGGCATCGAGTACGACGAGTGGTTCTTCGAAAGCAGCCTGCACGAGAGCGGCTTTGTGGCCGACACGGTCTCCGAGCTCACGGAGCGCGGCTTCACCTATGAGAAGGACGGCGCGCTCTGGCTGGCCACCTCCCGCATCCTGGGCGACGAGCTGCGCGCCGCGGGCAAGAGCGAGAAGGACATCGAAAAGCTCGACCTCAAGGACGACGTGCTCCGCCGCGCCAACGGCTTTTACACCTACTTTGCCGCCGACATCGCCTACCACCGCAACAAGCTGGAGGTGCGCGGCTTTGACAGGGCCATCAACATCTGGGGCGCCGACCACCACGGCCACGTCGCCCGGCTCAAGGGCGCGCTCGACGCGCTGGGGCTCGATGGCCAGCACAGGCTCGAGATCGTGCTCATGCAGCTAGTGAAGCTCATGCGCGACGGCGAGGTGGTGCGCATGTCCAAGCGCACCGGCAAGGCCATCTCGCTCGGCGATCTGCTCGACGAGATACCCGTCGATGCGGCGCGCTGGTTCTTCAACTCCCGCCCCGACACGCAGATGGACTTCGACCTCGGCCTCGCCGTGCGCGAGGACAGCGAGAACCCCGTCTACTACGTGCAGTACGCCCACGCGCGCATCTGCTCCGTCATCCGCAACCTGGCCGCGGACGGCCACGCCGTGCCGGACGCCTCCGCTGTGGACGCATCCCTGCTCACCACGGAGCAGGAGCGCGAGGTAATAAAGCAGCTGGCCGCCCTGCCGGACGAGATCCTCCACGCCGCCCAGGCGCTCGACCCCAGCCGTATCAACCGCTACGCTATGGAGCTGGCCGCGCGCTTCCACCGCTTCTACAACGCCTGCCGCATCAAGGGCGCGGAGCCGGGCGTGCTGGAGGCCCGCCTCCTGCTGGCCGACTGCGTGCGCAGCGCCATCGCCGTCTGCCTCGGCATCCTCGGCGTCCACGCGCCCGAGCAGATGTGAGGACCCAAACAAAATAAACCAGCGCCGGGGAGGAGCCAAAAGTTGCCCTCCCCGGCGCTTTTTTACCCCGGTCTGGTATTTAATTCGCGACACTGTGTATAAAAAACCGCCCCGTCCCACTTTCGGACGGGGCGCAATTAATGGCTTCTATCAGTTATGTAAACTTGTCCATCCTCTCTGCACAAACCAAAAAACGCCCGCGCAGCGGACGTCTTTTGGGGAGAGAGAAATAAGATCTAAATGAGAGGAGACTTGCAAAATTAAATGTTACACATTTAACAAAGCATATGCATAATAGCACAGCTTTTCGGATTTGTAAAGGGGTTTTGGAAACTTTACAGAAATTTTTCACAATCTCAGCTCCCCCAGAGCAGGCGGACGGCCAGGGCGGAGACGGCGAAGCCCGTGATATCGGCGCAGAGGGCGGCGGGGACGGCCCAGCGGGTGCGCTTTATGCCCGCGGCGCCGAAGTAGACGGCGATGACATAGAAGGTGGTCTCGGTGGAGCCGAGCATGACGGCGGCGGTGCGGCCTATGTAGGAGTCCGGGCCGTACTGGCCTATTAGCTCCGTGGCGGCGGCGAGGGCGCCGCTGCCGGAGACGGGGCGCAGCAGCATGAGCGGCGCGGTCTCGGGCGGGATGCCGAGCAGCGTGAGCAGCGGCGAGAGCAGCGCCGTGAGCGCCTCCAGCGCGCCGGAGGCCCGGAGCATGTACACCGCCGTAAGCAGCGCCACCAGCGAGGGAAAGATGCGCAGCAGCACGCCCAGACCGTCCTTTATCCCGTCCAACATCGCCTCAAAGACGTCCGTGCCCGAGAGCACGCCCCAGAGCGCGGCGCCGGCGATGGCTATGGCTGCCGCGAGGTCGGCGAGCGCGCTCATTCGCCGCAGAGCCTCGCGAGCAGCGAGGCGGCGAGCAGCCCCGCCGTCACCGAGGCCGCCGAGCTCAGCCACACGGCGGGCAGGATGTCGAAGGGCGAGGCAGAACCCGCCGAGGCGCGCAGCGCCGCCGCGGTGGTGGGCAGGAGCTGTATGGAAGCCGTGTTGAGCACGACGAGCAGGCACAGCTCCCGGCTTGCCGTGCCGGGCCTGTCCGACAGCCGCGCCATGCCCTGCGCCGCTCGGATGCCCATAGGCGTCGCCGCGTTGCCGAGGCCGAGGAAATTGGCCGAGACGTTGGCTGCGAGCGCGTCCATCGTATCCCTGTCGCGCGCAGCTCGCGGGAATAGCCGCCCGAGCACCGGTCTGAGCAGCCGCGAGAGCCCCGCCGTCAGCCCCGAGCGGCGCATGACCTCCATGACACCCGACCAGAGGCAGATGAGCCCGCCCGTGCCCAGGATGACTTCCACCGCCGCCGGCGCTCCCTGAAGCGCCGCCAGGCCCGTCTCCGTCCCCCGCCCGGAGAATGCCCCGTACAGCACCGAGATCACAAGGGCCGCGGCCCACATTTTAGACATATTGTTCATTCCTCCCAACGGCGCCGCTTGTTAATTGTTAGATTTCTTCGTGTATAAATATTCCCCGTGTGTTGACTTTATGATTAATTTCATATATAATTTCTTAGTGCTGTGTACGGGAACACAGCGGATTTGGAGGGAATTTAATGAAATCAACCGGGATTGTAAGAAAGGTGGACGAGCTCGGCCGCATCGTGCTTCCGATCGAACTGCGCAGGACGCTCGATATCGCCGAGAAGGACTCGATGGAGATCTACATCGAGGGTGATGCTATCATTCTCAGAAAGTATCAGCCCGCGTGCATCTTCTGTGACAGCGCCAAGGACATTGTTTCCTACCGCGGGAAGAATGTCTGCTCCGACTGCATCAGGATGCTTGAGGAGAAGATCTGATCTGCACTAGAGTGCGTCAAAAAAGAAGACAGAGCCAACCGCGATACGGTCAGCTCCGTCTTCTTTTTTTTTGCCTCTGTCAGGTCATCTTCTCCTGCTTGACCTTGTGGTCGATGACGTGGCGGGAGGCGAGCTCCCGCTGTACCTCCTCCGGGCTTATGCCCAGCTCCACCATAAGCACCATGACGTGGTAGGCGAGGTCGGCTATCTCGTACACCGTCTCGCGCTTGTCCCGCGCGTGGCCGGCGATGATGACCTCCGTGCTCTCCTCCCCCACCTTCTTGAGTATCTTGTCGAGGCCCTTCTGGAAGAGATAGGTCGTGTAGCTGCCCTCGGGCAGCTGCTCCTTGCGGCCCTGGAGCAGGGCGTACAGGCCGTCGAGCGAGAACTCGGAGAGCTCGTCGCTCTCGTACACGGGGTTGAAGAAGCAGCTCTCCGCGCCCGTGTGGCAGGCCGGGCCGGCCTTCTCCACCTTAACCACCAGCGCGTCCAGGTCGCAGTCCGCCGTGATGGAGACGATGCGCTGCACGTTGCCGCTGGTCTCGCCCTTGCGCCAGAGCTCCTGACGGCTCCGGCTCCAGAAGCAGGTGCGGCGCTCCCGCATCGAGATCTCAAGGCTCTCCCGGTTCATATAGGCCAGGGTGAGCACCTTTTTGTTTTCCGCGTCCACGACGATGGCGGGGATGAGGCCCCGCTCGTCGAATTTCAGTTTGTCCAGATCCATGTCACAGCCTCACATTTATTCCGTTTGCCCGGAGCTCGGCCTTGAGCTCCGGTATTTTTACCTCGCCGAAGTGGAAGATGGACGCCGCGAGCCCCGCGCTCACGTCCGGCACCTTCCGGAAGAGCTCCGTGAAATCCGCCGAGCAGCCCGCGCCGCCGGAGGCGATGACCGGGACGCTCACGCTCTCGCAGACCGCCTGGAGCATCTCCAGGTCGAAGCCGCCCTTTACGCCGTCCGTGTCGATGGAGTTCACGACGACCTCGCCCGCGCCCATGTCCACGCACTTCCTTATCCAGCTGATGGCCTCGATGCCCGTGTCGTCTCGCCCGCCGCGGGCGAACACGCGGAACTCGCCGTCCATGCGCTTCACGTCCACGGAGAGCACCACGCACTGGTCGCCGTAGCGCCGCGCCGCGCGCCGGACCAGCTCACGGTCACGGATGGCTCCCGAGTTCACGCTCACCTTGTCCGCGCCGCACTTGAGCACGCGGTCGAAGTCCTCCAGGCTCGAGATGCCGCCGCCCACCGTGAGCGGGATGAAGATGGTGGACGCCACCTCGCGCAGTATGTCGGTGAAGAGCTTGCGCCCCTCGGCCGAGGCGGTGATGTCGTAGAACACCAGCTCGTCCGCGCCGCTGTCGGAGTAATACGCCGCGAGGTCCACGGGAGAGGAGACGTCCCGCAGTCCGAGGAAGTTCACGCCCTTTACGACCCTGCCGTCCTTCACGTCGAGGCAGGGGATTATCCTTTTTGTTATCATCTTGCCGCCTCCACCGCCGCCCGCAGAGAGATGTCCCCGGTGTAATATGCCTTGCCGATTATGGCCCCGTAGAGGCCCAGCGCGCGCAGCCGCGCCACGTCCTCCATGCTCGAGACGCCGCCCGAGGCGATGAGGTCCAGGCCGAACTCGCGCTGCAATCGCTCATAGAGCTCCGCGTTCGCGCCGCGCATGGCCCCGTCGCGGGAGATGTCCGTGCAGATGACGGTGCGGACGCCCAGGGTCTCGATGCGCCGGAGGAAGTCCTCCGCCGTGAGGCCGGAGTCTTCGCGCCAGCCCTTGATGGCGACCTTGCCGTCGCGCAGATCCGCGCCGACGGCGATCTTCTCGCCGTATTTCTGCACCGCGTCGGCCAGCAGCGCCTCATCGCTCACCGCGGCGGTGCCGAGGATGACGCGGCCCACGCCCGAGGAAAAGGCGCGGTCTATGCTCGCCATGTCGCGCATTCCGCCGCCGCACTCGACGAAGAGGCCCGTCTCGGCGACGATGCGCTCTATCATGCCGAGGTTCGGCGTGCCGCCGTCGCGCGCGCCCTCGAGGTCCACCGTGTGCATCTGCTCCGCGCCCTGAGCCTTGAAGTCGCGCGCGACGGAGACGGGGTCGGTGCTGTACACGGTCATCTCATCGTAGTTGCCCTTGTAGAGCCGGACGGCCTTGCCCTCATAGAGGTCGATCGCCGGGAAGATAAGCATGGCTCAGCCCTCCAGTTCGCAGAAGGCGCGCAGGATGCCGAGGCCGACCTTGCCGCTCTTTTCGGGGTGGAACTGGCAGCCGTAGAGGTTGCCGCTCTGCACCGAGGCGGTCAGCTTTATGCCGTACTCCGCCGTGGCGGTGAGGCTGTCCTCGCAGCCCGCGGCGTAATAGCTGTGGACAAAATAGACGCAGTCGCCCTCATTCACATACTTGAGCACGCCGCCGGGGCGCTTTATGCGCAGGGCGTTCCAGCCTATGTGGGGTATGGGCAGACCAGAGGGCACACGCCCCTCCATGCCGACGACCTCACCCTTCAAGAGGCCCAGGCCGGGGTGCTCGCCGTACTCGTAGCTGCGCTCGAAGAGCAGCTGCATTCCGAGGCAGATGCCCATTACGGGCTTGCCGCTCGCGACTGCGCGGCGCACGGCCTCGTCCATGCCGGTCTCACAGAGTTTGGCATAGGCGTCCGCAAAAGCCCCGACGCCCGGGAGTATGACGCGGTCGGCATCCAATATTTTTCCACTTTCCCCGGTGACTATGGCCTCCTCGCCGATGGCGGCAAAGGAGGAGCGGAGCGAAAAGAGGTTGCCCACGCCGTAGTCGATTATCGCTGTCATCAGAGCACCCCCTTGGTCGAGGGCAGGGCCCCGCCGGTGACGGCGACAGCCTGGCGCAGAGCGCGGCCGAAGGCCTTGAACATGCCCTCTATGATGTGGTGGGAGTTCTCCCCGTCGAGCTGGCGGATGTGCAGGCTCATGAGCGCGGTGTTCGCCACGGCCTGGAAGAACTCGCGCGCGAGCTCGGTGTCGAACTCGCCCACCTTCTGGCTCGGTATGTTCGCCGTATATCTCAGGCAGGGCCTGCCGGAGAGGTCCACGGCGCAGAGGATGAGCGCCTCGTCCATGGGCAGGATGATGTGGCCGTAGCGGTTTATGCCGCGCTTCTTGCCCAGGGCCTGGGCTATCGCCGCGCCGAGGCAGAGGCCGATGTCCTCCACGCTGTGGTGCGCGTCGACGTTCAAATCGCCCTTGCAGCTGACTGCGAGGTCAAAGCCGCCGTGCAGCGCAAGCAGCGTCAGCATGTGGTCGAGGAAGCCGACGCCGGTGTCTATCTCGGACCTGCCCGAGCCGTCCAGCTCGAGGCTGAGCTTGACGGCGGTCTCCGCCGTCTCGCGGCTGACTTCACTGTGTCTCATGTTCTCAGCTCCGTTTCAATATCTCGTCCGTCGCCTCGAGCAGTGCGTCCATCTGCCCCGGCGTGCCTATCGTGATGCGCACCCGGTCGGCGAGCGCGCCGCCCAGGTAGCGGATGAGGATGCCGCGCTCGCGCAGCGCCTCCATGTACTCCTTCGCTCCTATGCCGCGCGGCTTCGCGAGCACGAAGTTCGTGCGCGAGTCCGTGAGCTCAAAGCCGCGAGCGGCAAGCTCCGAGGCCAGGCGCTCCCGCTCTGAGGCGATGGAGCGGCAGTTTTCCGCGCTGTACGACCAGTCCCTGATGGCCGCGGCCCCGGCGATGAGGGCCGTGCGGTTCACGCTGTAGGGGTTCGTGGAGTATTTGAGCTTTTTGAGGTCCTCGATGAGCTCCTCGGGGCCCACAGCGTAGCCGAGGCGCGCGCCCGCGAGGGACGCGGACTTTGAAAATGTCCGCACGACGAGGACGTTCTCGTACTTGCCCACCAGCGGCACGGCCGTCTCGCCGCCGAAGTCCACATAGGCCTCGTCCACGACCACCACGCTCTCCGGGCTGCCCTTTACGATGCCCTCCACGGCCTCGAGCGGCAGGGCCACGCCCGTCTGGGCGTTGGGGTTCGCGATGACCACGCAGCGGCCCGTGCCCGTGTAGTCCGCGGGGTCTATGGTGAGGCCCGCGCCCATCTTGGGGCGGAGGACGTCTATGTGGTAGAGGTCCGCAAAGACCTCGTAAAAGCCGTAGCTGATGTCCGGGAACACCACTCCGCGCTCGCAGAAGGCTAGGAAGCAGAAGTTGAGGATGTCGTCCGAGCCGTTTGCGAGGAGAATGTTCCCCTCCCCCACGCCCAAGTGCTCCGCGAGCAGCGCCGTGAGCTCCCGGCAGGCGGCGTCCGGGTAGAGGTTCAGCGCCGCGGCCTCCTCGGAGCGGAGCGCTTCGAGCACCAGCGGGGAGGGCGGGTAGGGCGACTCGTTGGCGTTGAGCTTGATATAGGGCCTGTCCTTGGGCTGCTCGCCGGGGACATAGGGCAGCAGTGCGGCGAATTTGCTGTCGAGATAGCGGCTCATTCGCTCCGCCCCCTTCGCCTTATCGTGGCGGAGACGGCGTGGGCGTGCAGGCCCTCGGTGTCGGCAAAGAGCGCCACGTCGTCGGCCACGGACTCGAGGCCCTCGGCCGTGTAGTAGGAGAAGTAGCTGCGCTTTATGAAGTCGTCCACGCCGAGGGGACTCGAAAAGCGCGCCGTGCCCATGGTGGGCAGGGTGTGGTTCGTGCCGGAGAGGTAGTCGCCCAGCGGCTCCGGGCAGTAGTGTCCGAGGAACACGGAGCCCGCGTTCCGCACGCGGCCCAGCCAGTCGAAGGGCCGCTCCACGCAGAGCTCCAGGTGCTCCGGAGCTATCTCGTTGGCGATATTCACCGCCTCGGAGAGGTCGTCCGTGACGATTATCTTGCCGTTTGCCTCGACGGACGCGCCCGCGATGTCTTTCCTGGGCAATACCTCGAGCTGGGCCTCGAGCTCCGCGGCGGTCTTTTCCGCGAGGGCGGCGCTGTCGGTTATGAGTATGGCGGTGGCGAGCTTATCGTGCTCGGCCTGGGAGAGCATGTCCGCGGCGAGCCAGACGGGGTCCGCGCTCTTGTCCGCGACGATGAGTATCTCGCTCGGCCCGGCTATCATGTCGATGGCCACCTGGCCGAACACTTGGCGCTTTGCCTCCGCGACGAAGGCGTTGCCGGGGCCGACGATCTTGTCCACGCGCGGGATGGTCTCCGTGCCGTAGGCCAGGGCCGCGACGGCCTGCGCGCCGCCGACGCGGAACACTCGGTCCACGCCCGCGACCTTCGCCGCCGCGAGTATGGCGGGGCTGACCTCGCCGCCCGAGGCCGGGGTGGTCATGACTATCTCGTCCACGCCCGCGATCTTGGCGGGGATGCAGTTCATCAGCACCGAGGAGGGGTAGGCCGCCGTGCCGCCGGGGATATAGAGGCCCACGCGCTGCATGGGGATGATGCGCTGGCCGAGCATGGAGCCGTCGGGCCGCGTGAGGATATAGTCGCGCTGCAGCTGCCGCTCGTGGAAGGCTCGGATATTCGCGCTCGCGCGCTCGAGCACGCGGAGAAATTCCGGGTCGACTGCCTTGACCGCCGCGTCCAGCTCCTCGGCCGTGACCTCGAGCGCCACGCCCTCGGCGCGGTCGAACTTCGCGTTGTACTCAAGCAGTGCCGCGTCGCCGTTTTGGCGCACGTTTGCGATTATCTCCGCCACGGTGCCGGAGACGTCCCGCGCCGAGGCCGTCCTCGCAAAGAGCTCGGAGGCGGGGGTCTCGCCGCTCTTCATTATCTTTATCATCACGCTCTTCCTCCTTCCGCCGCCCGGCCTATGAGCTGCTTGAGGCGGCTTATGCCCTCGTATTTGAACTTGAAACTCGCCTTGTTGGCGATGAGCCTCGCGCTGATGGGGAGTATCGTCTCCAGCACGTGCAGATCGTTCTCCCGGAGCGTCGTGCCCGTCTCGACGATGTCCACGATGACGTCCGAGAGGCCGAGTATGGGCGCGAGCTCTATGGAGCCGTTGAGTTTTATGATGTCTATGGCGCGGCCCCGGCCCTGGAAATACCGGGTCGCGATGTTGGGGAATTTGGTCGCCACGCGGAGCGTCTCCGCCCCCCGGCGCTGCTCGGCCTTGCCCGCCACGCACATGCGGCAGCGGCCTATGCCGAGGTCGAGGAGCTCATACACGTCCGGCGAGTACTCCAGCAATATGTCCCGCCCTGCGACGCCTATGTCCGCCGCGCCGCGCTCGACGTATATGGCCACGTCCGAGGGCTTGACCCAGAAAAAGCGCATCCCCGTCTCCGGGTTTTCAAAGATGAGCTTGCGGCTGTCCTCCCTTATGCCCGGGCAGCCGCAGCCCGCGCGCTCGAACATGTCGTAGACCTGTTCGCCCAGCCTGCCCTTCGGCAGGGCTATGTCAATCGTCTCCTTCAAGCTCAACAGGCCTCCCGTCCATCATTTTCATAACCGTGCGGCAGCGCAGCGAGGGGGTCGCCCCGCTCTGCACCCGGACGCTCCGGCCCGAGTCCGTCATCTCCCGCACCACGCCCGCCAGCTCCTCCGGCGTCTCGCCGTCGGGGATGAGCAGCACGTCCGCGTCGTACTCCGGCTCCGCGCCGCCGAGGCGCTCCAGCAGGTTCAGGTACACCGCAAAGCCTATGGCCTGCTCGTCCTTGCCCAGCTTGCGCATCAGGCTGTCGTACCGCCCGCCGGAGAGCACCGCAGAGGGCGCGCCGGGGACGTAGCCCTTGAACACCAGGCCGTTATAGTACTCCGTGTCGCAGGTTATGCTG
>UMJY01082942.1_pt1 | contig 12313 bp, 14 predicted proteins | sample 1966191 | NCBI WGS metagenome assembly UMJY01 (sample SAMEA4836161, study PRJEB28245) | human gut metagenome | biome: gut microbiome; material: fecal sample | place: Denmark | collected 2008 | reverse complement strand
GTTTCGTACACACTGTTTTACGGGGATCAGCACGGCATTTATTATCAACATCTTACGATCATGATATTTATGGCATGGCACTTGCTTCTATTCCGGCAGGATGATTCATGGTGGAGTACTGAATTGTGGAACCTAAAACATGATGCGATGAAGACATTGACAGAAACCCCTCTTTTCTATTTGTTCTCCTCTTATACGAACGGTGCCGGTCCTGCGGCCGGTGAGCTGCCTGCGGCTTACGACGATTTTGTGAACCGCATCGCCATGCTCTCACCGGAAGGGGATCTGACGGGACAGCTGCGCCGTCTGAACTACACGAGAATAGAACTGGCCTTCATGCGGCAGACCTGCGACGGAATAACGGAAGACCGCCGCCATATCCTGTATGACGTGTTCATCGGCAAGACACTGGCATTGCTGGATGCGGAAGCGGAAATACTGAAGGAGATGTTCCGTCATGGCGGCACGTCCGCCGGGTTCAAGACGGAAGAGGTGTGTGGAAACGGGAGGAGACCTGCCGTTGCGCTGACATGGAACGGTACGGACAGCGACCTGATTGAACTGGTGGCCGCACTGATGGCGGCCGGTGCGATAGGTACGGCCGGAGGCCGGGATTTGAAAATAGTGGATGTCATCCGCGTCTTCGAGGAAGTGTTCCATCTGAAGATCAATGCGCTGTACACCAAGCGCGGCAAGGTCTTCGACCGCTGTACGGACACCACCCCGTTCATCGACTCCCTACGTAGAAGCTATAACCGGATGCTGGATGAGCGGCTGGCGTAAAGACCATACGCCAACAGCCGCCAACGGACGACTCGCATGTATGCGGTATTGCGGATTGGCGGGCGAATGTTTTCCTTTGCCGACGGTTATCACATCTAAAAATACAAGGCTATGTCAATCCTGAATGATATTTGGAACCGTGTCATACGGAAACCGGACCGGCAGAAAGTGACGGCAACGGATGCCCTCAAAACGAAAAACCGGGTATATGCCGTGGCAACGGAAGAGGGCGTGATGCTGTTTTCCGACACCCCCAAGGGCATGAAGGCGCGGAACAGCTATCTGCAACATCTGGCGGACGGCTTCTTCAACGTGGCCAAAGTACCCGAAACTCTGCGGATGTATGAGATAGACCTGCCAACTAAACGTGTGGTAGAACTGGCGGACAACTGCATCGAAAAGCTGTCCAAAGCGGATTTGCGGAGTACGGACGCACAATTACGCAGGTCGGTGGTGAGTTTCACTCCCGAGAAGTTTGCGGACAGAAGCGTGCTGGAAGGCGGCATATGCAGGGAGAAGTTCGACCTGCGGCCTGACTTCCATAATTTTGACCGGCTGACAAAGGAGTTCCGCCTGGGCATTTCACCCCGTAACTACGACGTGGCGGCATTGCTGTATATTTCGGAAAACGGATATGCCGGACTTGTGGCGGCAGGCAAGGTGCATCCGTTCAGCTACGAGTATGAGTTCAGGGAACTGGCGGAGAAATTGGATGAAAGCATGAGGGCGCGGATGAACGCCCCTCTGTCGGCACACGACTTCGGCTATGCGGCCCTGCAGAAAGAAGCCAAAGAGATAGCGGCAGATTTATTACACTCGGAATTCCATATCACGGATGGGAAGTTCAGGTTGGGTGGACAGATAAACCGGACCGGAAGAGTGGAAACGTTACCTCCGATGTCGCATCCACATCTGGAAGAGGAAAGAACCGGCAAGTCACCGGAGACATACCGCAAACAAGAAGTTCCGGAACAAGAAACGTCCGGCGGACAACGGCTGGCGAAGCACGTCGCCTCCATTGCTCCGCAGAAGAAAGAGAAGAAACAGTTAATCCTATAGAAGAATTTATGGAAGAGAAGAAAATGCAGGCGGTGGAAGGCGGCAGCCTGTACATGACACTGGACGCTTTCTACAAACCCGTGTATCTGAGCGTGCGCGGACAGGGGGAAGAGGGATTCTCCCGCTATATCAGCAACAACGTGAGGTTTCATACGGCCGGACGGGATTTCATACCCGACCACTGAATGTTCCGTTTCGATTTTAGGGACAAAGGCATGATTCCTCCCATACTCGGTGCGGACAATGCGGATTATCTGCATCGGCTCTGTCCGGTGCTGGAACGGGAGAAGATACATCCGTCGGGAGTGGTGAGGCTGCGGGATGCGGCATTCTGCGAGGAACGGGGGATTGTACACCTGTCATCATCAGCAGCACATACGGCCTTGCTGGAAAATGAGGATTACAAACGCCTGGGACACCGTTTCGGAATGGACGGGGATGTGATACGCGGCGGGCTGACGGCTTTCCCCACCTGCATGGCGGTGGAATACGGGGGGAAGGTATTGCTGTTCGACAAGACGGACGGTGGGGACAGGATGCTGGATGACTTCCTGAAGGGACTGACCGAACGTTTCTTTGACGGCAAGCGGAAGCCCGGGAGTCTGAGATTTTATGAAGTGGCTCCGCTGGATGCCGCATACCGGGCAAAAATCGGTGACGGACAGACGGTCTCTCCGGATATGGTGAGATACGGGATTTGTGTGGCGCACTGCGATATGACACCAACCCTTAGGAACTTCAACAGGCTGAGAAATCTGCAACAGCGGCCTGTACCACTGACAGGTGAGCAGGAACGGATAGTATCTTCATTGGTAACAAGACCGGATAACGTGCGGTTCCCGAACGTGGAAATGAGGGTGCGGATTCCGGCAAAGAGAAAAGGACAAGGAATAAACATTTAATTCATTGACGGATGGAAAAAGAGAATACGAACGGCGGCAGTGTGTATGTCACAGTGGACGGGCATTTCAAGCCGGTGCATGTCAGCATGAAAGGTACGGGTGAGGAAGGCTTTCTGGAGTTCATGCAGGAAGATGTGGAGAAGGCGCTGAAGGGAACGGAAATGCCCACCGTGGGCATGATGTATTATAATGTTCCCGATATGGAAATTGTACCGCGTTTGCGGGAAAGGAACAATGATGATTATCTGCGAAGGCTGGAAAAGGCGATGGACGGACATGGAATCAGGCTGCATAGATACCTGCGCCTGTCAGAAGTGGTGTATTGCCTGTGAAAGGACATGGACCCGCTCTCAAAGGACGAGAACTATACCCGGCGGCTCACACCGGAAATGTGGCAGGAGATAAAGTCCGCACCGCCCGAAGTGATAACGGAGATGCTGGATGATTTGAAGCATGGGAACACCTATTATACAGGTGTCGAGACGGATGCGGGTGTACTGCTCTTCAGCAGGGATATAATCGGAGAGGGACAATTTAGTGATTACATGTATAAATACATAGAGAATGATTTCTTTACCCCGGAGTTTGCGGTGAAATCCCTGGCCGTCCATGAGCTGAAAGGATGGCCCTCGCTGATGGAAGGAAAGGTGAACCGTTGCCATGACCGTTCCGGCTGGTGGGGGGACGAAGAAACGATAAGGCGGGTGTATCAGGGCAGGTCGGTACTGAAAAACGTAACGGACAGTGAAACTTATGACCTTACTCCCACATAGGAGAACTATTATAGGCTGACTGATGCGGACAAGGGATTGGGACTGACGCGAAGCCCATATAATTATGACCGGATGACACTGCTGTATATCATGGACAAAGGCTATCCGATAGACGGAGTGGTGGATGAATACCCGGACGAGTTCAGTTTTCACGGGAAATTTGAAAAGATTGAAAGCAGGCTGTCGGGCCGGAACAGATGGGACTTGTATGATGAGATGCAGGAGAAGGCTAAGAAATTGGCAGGGAAACTGTTGAAGGAGCATTTTCCAAAGACACGGCAGAAAGCGGACGTAAAGCAAGAGGCGACTGTGCGGAAAAGCAAGGGTATAAAGATATAGGATAATGGAAAACAGGTAAGGGGAAGGCCCGTCACCGCATGGATGTGGGTGACGGGCCTTCCCCTTTTCATCGTCCGGACTTTGATGCGTCAATGCACGCCAACAGACGACTCTGATTCCATCCGTTTGGAAAAAGTATAGGATGTGCTTTACTTTGCGGCATATTCAGAAACTTAAAAAGAATTTTAGTATGGAACTGACGATTATTGAGACAAGCGCGTATCAGGAGTTGAGAAAGCTGGTCAGCACGCTGGCCGTACAAATGGGTGACTTCCAGAAAAAGATTGCCCCGCCCGCACCGGACAAATGAATGGATGCGCAGGACGTGTGTCTGGCCTTGGGCATATCAAAACGGTGCCTGCAAAACTATCGGGACAACGGGCTGATCCCCCACTCGAACGTAGGGGGAAAGTTCTTCTACCGGGAAACGGATATTCAGGAACTACTGGAAAACGGACTGATCAAAAGGAAGTAAGGTATGGCAGAGATTATCACAAGGGATTCGGAAGAGTTCAGGGAACTGGCCGGATGGATAAAGAAAGCGGGGAAAGCAGTGGAAGAGGCTACGGCACGGATACGCCCGACGGTTGCGGACGAGCATTACATGACGGGGAATGAGGTGTGCGCCCTGTTGCATATCTCACGGCGGACGTTACAGACATTGAGGGATGAAAGGCTGGTGCCTTATACCACTATCGGGGGGAAACTGCTCTACCCGGAGAGTTCCCTATACGAAGTGTTGAAAAAGAATTACAGGGATTTCAGACGGTTCAGAAAATAAACAAGCAAGTAATAAAAAACGTCCTTCGGCCTATGGCTTCCGGACGTTTTTTTATTGCCCATATTACATGGCAAGTTTGTAAACGTGGCCGATTTTCTCGCAAATCCTGTCGGTGTCCTCGCCTACCTTCGGGTTAATCAGTTCGGCATATACCTGTGTGGAGAGGATGGACTTATGGCCCAACACTTTCTGAAGGGTTTCCAACGGCATCCCCTTGAGTATGGCCAGAACGGCGAACGTGTGGCGTCCGATATGTGGGGTGACTTCGGCCCGGCAGTTGCATTTCCTGCCTATGATTCCAAGACTGAGCCGCATGGCATTGTATTCGCCTACCGGAAAGACACATTCGGGGGAGTCTTTCTTTTCATCCGTACCCCTGTATTTTTCAATCAGTTCGATAGCAATAGGCAATAATTTTACGACATATGCCACTCCCGTTTTTATACGGTTGCCCATCAGCCATGTACCGCCGTCGGAGTCGGTATGAATATTATCGTAGGTTATGGCTTTCAGGTCGGCATAGGCAAGGCCGGTGAAGCACATAAATAAAAACATATCACGCATGGCACGCTGGCGTTTGTATCTCAGTTCCAGACGGATTATCCTTTGCAGTTCCTCTTCGGAAAGGAAAGAACGCCTCTTGTATTCGGGCATGCACTCGAATGATGCGAACGGATGAACCCGTATCCAGCCTCTTTCCTGCGCGATATACATCAGCCATTTCAGGGTATTGACACGCCCGAAGGCAGTGGAGTTCGCCAAAGCACAAGTACCGAGCATCCAGTTGTAGTAATCCTCGATGAATGATTTCTCAAGTTCTTCGATAACAATATCCTCTGTATTCTTCTTGCTTTTCATGAAAAGCAGGAGATTCTTGTAATCGGCAACCAGACCGCGATAGGTGCTTTCGGCTTTCTCTATGCCGATTTTCTTTTTATACGATTCCAGCTGTTCCCTGAAAAGATTCATAAGGGTGTGGCATTCCTCTGAGAAGCCGACATAGCGGTTATAGACTTTCTTGGCTGTGACAAAACTGTCGTGGTCGCAGATGTACTGGTAGTGCCTGGTGATTTGTGCCTTGATATTGTCAAGCTCCTGATTGAGTGTGCGGGCTTCTTCGGACTTGCCTCTGGCACGGTTGGTTTTGACGTCCCACAAAGCGAGGGACACTTCTTTCTTACAACTGAAACCGGCTTGGGTTCCATTGATGGTGATACGGCCCATTATCGGTGCCTTTCCGTTTTTTACAGACTGTTTCTTTGCGTAAAATAATACTTTGAATGTACTTTTCATAACTCAACTTTTTTTAGTTACAAATTTAATTACTATTGAGTTATTTAAGATTATGCAAATGTGTTCAAATCGCTGTAATATAATATGTTAAGAGTGTATTTAAAGCATTTTGGGCTGAGTTACGATTTGGTAACTTAACTCTCGCCCAAATATGCTTTTTCTTGCTTCTTTTTCTACCCTTACTAAGAAAATATGTTTTGTAATTATTTGATTTTTAGCAAGGTTACGTTATCTTTGCGCATCTTATTGAAATATTCAGTTTCATTAAGGAGAACAGTTTGTTTCATTAAAGAGAACACTTTGTTTCTCTTAACAGAACATCTCGTTCTATCGCATAAAAACAAAATGTTTTTATATACTGAAACAACTTGTTTTTAAAGGTTGAAACAAAGTGTTCAGTACTGTGAACTAACGGACTAATTGAGAAAAGACCCAGATAAACTCATGTTGTCACAGTCTCTTTAGTTCCTCTTCCTTCGTGAATATTTCACTCTATTTCTCTGCTCCGGATTGATTTTTCTGATTGTGAAAAGTGCTTATAATATTCTCTCTTTCGTTTAAAAGAAGTTATAAAACAAGAGGTGGAAACTTTTAGACCTGAAAAAGTTTTTAATTTTGTGCTTTATCTTTGAGAAGAATATAGTATGGAACGACGATATATACTGAATGCGATTGATGCCGCTTTGCAGGCTGGCGAGAAAATTCTTTCCATTTACGATGATCCGGCATCGGATTTTCAGGTAGAAAAAAAAGCGGATAATTCTCCTCTTACTATTGCCGACCGTAAGGCTCATGAAACTATCTGCCGTTTTTTGGCTGATACACCTTTCCCTCTGCTAAGCGAGGAAGGCAAACATTTGCCTTTTTCGGAACGACGGAGTTGGGAAACTTTATGGATTGTAGACCCTTTGGACGGTACGAAGGAGTTCATCAAGAGGAACGGTGAGTTCACAGTGAATATAGCTTTGGTGCATCACTCAGTACCGGTAATGGGAGTCATTTATGTGCCGGTAAAAAAGGAGCTCTATTTTGGAGTGCATGATTCGGGTGCTTATAAGCTATCCGGTATTACTGCACGTGATGGAATGTCGTGGGATGAACTGCTTGTGAAAGCTGTCCGGCTGCCGGAAACAAGCGTGCACGAACGGTTTGTAATTGTGGCTTCCCGTTCGCATCTGACGCCCGAGACAGAAGATTATATCGAGAAAATGAAATGCAGCCATGCGGAAGTTGAGCTTATATCAAGTGGAAGTTCCATCAAGATTTGTCTGGTAGCTGAAGGCAAGGCTGATGTATATCCTCGTTTTGCCCCTACGATGGAATGGGATACGGCGGCTGGGCATGCTATTGCACGTGCTGCCGGAATGGAAATTTATCAGGCGGGGAAGGAAGAACCTTTGCAATATAATAAGGAGGATTTGCTGAATCCGTGGTTTATCGTAGAACCCAAGCATACCGAAATAAAATAACGACTTTATGACATTTGAGATATTGTTTGTGCTGCTGGCATTGTTGGGCATGGTGATTGCCTTGGTTCTGGATAAAATGCGTCCGGGCATGGTGCTCTTTTCTGTCGTAGTATTGTTCTTGTGTGCAGGTATCCTCACTCCTAAGGAGATGCTGGAAGGGTTCAGTAATAAGGGGATGATGACTGTTGCCATGCTGTTTTTGGTCAGTGAAGGCATCAGGCAGTCGGGTGCTTTGGGGCAAGTAATCAAGAAGCTGCTTCCCCAAGGTAAGACTACGGTCTTTAAAGCGCAGTTCCGTATGTTGCCCACCATTGCTTTTATTTCAGCTTTTCTAAACAATACTCCGGTGGTTGTTATCTTTGCTCCCATTATCAAGCGTTGGGCCGAATCTGTAAAATTGCCTGCTACCAAGTTCCTTATACCCCTTTCTTATGTGACGATACTTGGCGGAATCTGCACCCTGATAGGGACGTCGACCAATCTGGTGGTGCATGGTATGATATTGGAAGCCGGATATGAAGGCTTTACTATGTTCGAGTTGGGTAAAGTGGGCATTTTCGTCGCGATTGCAGGCATCCTTTATCTGTTCGCTTTTTCCTCAAGGCTTTTGCCGGATGTTCGTACGGATGCGGTAAAGCTGGATGAGGAACCGGAGGAGCATGGAGATTTACATCGGGTGGAAGCTGTACTCGGCGCCCGTTTTCCCGGTATCAACAAGAAACTTGGTGATTTTAACTTCAAGCGGCATTATGGGGCCGAAGTGAAGGAGATTAAGCGTAGCGGTCAGAGCATTGTCGGAAATCTGGAAAATGAATATCTCCGCGAAGGGGATACGCTGGTGGTGATGGCTGATGACTCTTTTGTAAAGACCTGGGGGGAATCTTCGGTGTTCGTGTTGCTGGCCAATGGCAAGGATACGGAACCGGTGCCCGGAAAGGGAAAGCGCTGGTTTGCCTTGGTTTTGCTGATATTGATGATAGTGGGTGCAACGGTTGGTGAACTTCCGGTTGTCAAGGAAGCTTTTCCGGAAATCAAGTTGGATATGTTTTTCTTCGTTTCCATTACTACTATCATTATGGCCTGGACAAAGATATTTCCGGCCCGCAAGTATACCAAATATATATCTTGGGATATTCTGATAACGATTGCTTGTGCTTTTGCTATCAGCAAGGCGATGGTGAATTCCGGAGTGGCAGATGCTGTGGCGCGTTTCATTATAGGCATGAGCCATCATTATGGCCCCCACGTGTTGCTGGCTGCTGTGTTTATCATAACGAACTTGTTTACAGAACTGATTACGAACAATGCGGCCGCGGCACTCGCTTTCCCGTTGGCACTTTCCATCTCTTCACAGATGGGAGTCAGTCCGATGCCTTTCTTCGTTGTAATTTGTATGGCGGCTTCTGCCAGCTTCTCCACTCCTATAGGGTATCAGACTAATTTGATTGTACAAGGTATCGGTAACTATAAGTTCACGGATTTTGTACGCATCGGGTTACCTTTGAATATCATTACTTTCCTGATATCCATTTTCTTGATTCCTTTAATTTGGCCATTTTAAAAAAAGAAGAAATAATAACATATGGAAGAAAACAACCACATATATCCGATATTTGACAAAATGCTGATGCGGAAAGACAAAGAAGACTTGTTGAAGCAGCACAGCGTGATGGTTTGGTTTACCGGCTTGAGCGGCTCCGGCAAAAGTACGATAGCCATTGCCTTGGAGCGCGAACTTCATAAAAGAGGATTGCTTTGCCGTATCCTGGATGGTGACAACATCCGCAGTGGCATCAACAATAACCTCGGTTTTACGGAGGCCGACCGTGTGGAGAATATCCGGCGTATAGCCGAAGTTTCCAAACTCTTTCTTGATACGGGTGTTATAACAATCGCGGCTTTTATCAGTCCTAATAACGATATTCGTGAAATGGCGGCTGATATTATCGGACAAGACGATTTTCTGGAAGTTTATGTCAGTACCCCGCTTGAAGAGTGTGAACGCCGTGACGTGAAGGGACTTTATGCCAAGGCACGTAAGGGAGAAATCAAGAATTTTACTGGTATTTCCGCGCCTTTTGAGGAGCCGGCTCATCCGGCTCTGACGTTGGACACCTCTGTTCTCAGCCTGGAAGAATCGGTCAATAAACTGTTGGAACTCATTTTACCAAGAATTCAGAAGAAATAAGATATAATGAAAGAAGAATATAAATTGAGCCATTTGAAGGAACTCGAAGCAGAGTCCATTCATATTATCCGTGAAGTGGCAGCGGAGTTTGAAAATCCGGTGATGCTGTATAGTATCGGCAAGGATTCTTCGGTTATGGTGCGCTTGGCCGAAAAGGCGTTTGCTCCCGGCAAAGTGCCCTTCCCGTTGATGCACATCGATTCCAAGTGGAAGTTCAAGGAGATGATAGAGTTTCGTGACGAATATGCCAGGAAGTATGGTTGGAACCTGATAGTGGAAAGCAATATGGAAGCTTTCAATGCGGGTGTCGGACCCTTTACGCATGGCAGCAAGGTGCATACGGACTTGATGAAAACGCAGGCTTTGCTCCACGCATTGGATAAGTATAAGTTTGATGCAGCATTCGGTGGTGCTCGTCGCGACGAGGAGAAGTCACGTGCCAAAGAGCGTATTTTCTCTTTCCGCGACAAGTTCCATCAATGGGACCCCAAAAATCAGCGTCCCGAATTGTGGGATATTTATAATGCCCGGGTACATAAAGGAGAGAGTATCCGCGTATTTCCGTTAAGTAATTGGACGGAGCTGGACATCTGGCAATATATACGTTTGGAAAACATCCCTATTGTGCCGTTGTATTTTGCCAAGGAACGTCCTTGTGTGGAGATTGACGGAAATCTGATAATGGCGGATGACGACCGCTTGCCGGAACAGTACCGCGACCAGATAAAGATGCGTATGGTGCGTTTCCGTACGCTGGGTTGCTGGCCGTTGACCGGTGCTGTGGAAAGCGATGCCGATACCATCGAGAAGATTGTCGAGGAAATGATGACCACCACCAAGAGTGAACGGACGACCCGTGTCATTGACTTCGACCAAGACGCAAGCATGGAGCAGAAGAAGCGCGAGGGATACTTCTAAAGGAATTAAAAATTAAGAATTAAAAATTAAATCATTAAGGATGAACGATTCTACACTTGATATAAAGGCTTTTCTTGATAAGGATGAGCAGAAAGACTTGTTGCGCTTACTGACTGCCGGTTCTGTGGATGACGGAAAATCCACATTGATAGGCCGTCTGTTGTTCGACAGCAAGAAACTATATGAGGACCAGCTGGACGCACTGGAACGCGACAGCAAGCGCATGGGAAATGCCGGCGACCACATTGACTACGCCCTTTTGCTGGACGGCTTGAAGGCGGAGCGCGAACAAGGCATCACCATCGACGTGGCATACCGCTACTTCTCGACCAACAATCGTAAGTTTATCATTGCCGATACTCCGGGACACGAGCAGTACACACGCAACATGATTACCGGGGGCTCTACAGCTAACTTGGCAATTATTCTGGTGGATGCACGTATGGGTGTCATTACGCAGACGCGCCGGCATACTTTTCTGGTGTCGTTGCTTGGCATCAAGCATGTGGTGCTTGCTGTCAATAAGATGGACTTGGTGGATTTCTCCGAAGAACGTTTTAATGAGATAGTCGATGAATATCGGAAGTTTATAGCTCCATTGGGCATTCCTGACGTAAACTGCATTCCGCTGTCAGCTTTGGATGGCGACAATGTGGTGGAGAAATCGGAACGTACTCCTTGGTATGAGGGTATTTCACTTCTTGACTTTCTGGAGACGGTACATATTGACAACGACCATAATTTGAAGGATTTTCGTTTCCCGATTCAATACGTCTTGCGCCCCAATCTCGATTTCCGTGGTTTTTGCGGTAAGGTGGCTTCGGGTATTATTCGTAAGGGAGATGAAGTGATGGCATTGCCTTCCGGTAAGAAGTCGCATATCAAGAGTATAGTTACATACGACGGCGAATTGGATTACGCCTTTCCGCCCCAGTCCGTCACCCTGACTCTGGAAGACGAGATAGATGTGTCGAGAGGGGAAATGCTGGTACATCCGGATAACCTGCCCGTCATGGACCGCAATTTTGAAACGATGCTGGTTTGGATGGATGAAGAGCCGATGGATATCAACAAATCATTCTTCATCAAACAGACCACCAATATAAGCCGTACTCGCATCGACAGTATCAAGTATAAGGTGGATGTCAATACGATGGAGCATCTTTCCATTGACAATGGAAAGTTGAGCAAGGAAACATTGCCGATGCAGCTCAATCAGATTGCGCGTGTGGTGCTGACCACTGCCAAAGAGCTTTTCTTTGACCCTTATCGGCAGAATAAGGCTACCGGTTCGTTCATCCTGATAGACCCGATAACCAACAATACCAGTGCTGTAGGTATGATTATCGATAGGGTGGAGGATAAGGAGATGCACTTGTCCGAAGACCTGCCTATACTGAATTTGCCTAAGCTGGGTATAGCTCCCGAACATTACGAAGCCATAGAAAAGGCTGTGAAGGAGTTGGAGCGCCAAGGCATTGCAGTGGTTGTGGAAAAAGAATGAACAGCTTTTTGATAGAGTGGGAGAGAAACTGTAATATATTAATATATAGACTATAATGGGACTATTAGAATTCAACAAGCTTCCTATAAACACATTGGTAGGCGCAGATTGGAAAACATTCAAGGATATAACGGGCGGTCGTGACATCGGTGCTGCCTACAAAGGCAAGTATCGGCTGACAAAAGCTGTCTGCCGCCTGCTGTCCACTTTGGCTCCTCTGCAGGACAGACGTTATGAAAAGCTCCTGGCAGATAAGCCCCTGGAGCATGATCCGGTATTCATTTTGGGACATTGGCGTAGCGGG
>UMJY01046534.1_pt1 | contig 12343 bp, 14 predicted proteins | sample 1966191 | NCBI WGS metagenome assembly UMJY01 (sample SAMEA4836161, study PRJEB28245) | human gut metagenome | biome: gut microbiome; material: fecal sample | place: Denmark | collected 2008 | reverse complement strand
CGGTGCGTTGGTGCGGTGTGGTGCTAATGAGGTGCAGTGGTGTGGGTTGTGTGGAATGTATGTAATAAAAATATATTGTAATTTTTTTAAAGTTTTTGTTGCATTTTCTATTATAGTATATTATACTATAAGAGTAATAAGGAATGACAAATATAGAAAGGTGGTTATTATGGTAGTTTTAGATTTATTTAAAGTGTTAGATGATACACAGGATGTAGATATATACAATAGAAAGACTGGGGTATATATCTTTAGTGGGGAAAGTAGAGATATTACAAGTTCGTGTTTAGAGTTACACGTAAATAAACTCTTTGCTAATAATGATTTATTAGTAATAGAAGTTGAATAGTTCGACGTCGAACATTAAAATGTTTTACATGAAACATTTTGAAAATAAAAATCGCTTTCCTATCGGCGATACGGGGAGAAAGAGGAAAAAATATGAATGAAATTATGAATGCTGAAAAAATCACAGGACTTAAAAATCCAGAGCTTAAGGGGTGTTTACTTACAATGAGAAGTGCGGTATTATCTGTAAATCTCTCACAGTGGGTAGTAGCACAGGCGGTGCATGATATTATTGTAAATGAATCATTTAAAGATGATTTTCAGACAGAAGAGAAATTTTCTGATTTTATTGGAATTTCTCGTAGCAATTGTAACAAAATGAAAAAAGCGATTGATTTTAGAGACAGTAACGAAATTTTCAAAGGCTGGTCGCTGAACAAAATCTACGAGGTTATGTGTTTACCTAAAGAAGAAGCACCACAGATTCTTGAAGATTATATGATTGACAAGGATGATACAGTGAAAGAGATCAGAGAAGCAGTAAAGGCTTACAAAGATGATACAGTGGAATCTAAGGTTGTAGCAGACGTTGAGCCGAAAAAAGAATCAGAACCGGAAAAAGAAGAACCAAAAACAGAAGAAGCAGAACAGGAAATTGATGAAAATAGCGTTTCTAGTGAGGACGGAACAAAGGAATCTTTGTTACATGCTTATATGGATACCCTCACACCAGAAGAGATTGTAAGAGTGTTAAACTATATGAATAAGCAGAAAATCGGTGATTCTGACGCATTGAAAGAGGTGATTGAAGCGTGGAAGTAGTCAACTACTTAAAAAAACATAAAGTTCCTATTAAGTCGGTGGGGTTTAGATACCTCACCGAAGCAATAAAAATGTCGGTTGATGATGGTACTTTACCGTACCATATGTATAGATTGTATAAACCGATTGCAAAAGAACACATGACATCAACGAAAAACGTTGAGCGTTGTATAAGATATGCAATTTCAAAAAGCGATATGGATGGTTTATCTAATTGTCAGTTTATTATCGAAGCAAGTATCCAATGTAGGAAGAAAGTTAGAAAACCTAAGAATCACGTATGTATTTTATAGTGTTCGATATCGAACATTAAAAAATAAAAATTATATTGCTGACCTAACGGCATAACGGGGAGAATGGAGAAATAATATGAAAAACTTTAAAGACTTAGCAAGAAAAGCAACAACATTATCAGAGTTAATGGAGAACAGGGAAAAGATTAGTACAGAAGATGTTATTGAGAATTTTCCTGATGGCATTACTATTAACGCGGTAGACGTAATTAAGACATCAACTGCAACATATCCGGTATTCACGTTTTTAGAAGATAATATGAAGTTCTACTGTGGCGGCATCGTATTAACAAAGATTGTTAATATGTGGTTAGAAGAATATAACGGAGACTTAGGAATGTTAAACCATGACTTAGCTGAATCCGGTGGAGTGAAAGTAAAGCTTACTGAATCAAAAACAAAGGACAAAAAGAATGTTACCACAGTAGAAGTAATGTAACATGGTTGATGAAAAGAACATAATTTCCGAAAATCCACGGCAACTGTTAGCGAATATGAATAAGCGTTTGAAGAGGATGACCGCTTATCTAGGGGAAGAACACGACTCAATTCAGTTGTTAAAACATCAATTAGAAATGGTTTATGGTTACGAGTCTATTGGAGTTCCAACGTTTAAAGTTGCCGGATTGACGGAAGAAAAGAAAAAAAAGTTAATTGATATAGCAGAGACTTATAAACAGTCTGGTTATAGTACAATTAGAGGACTTAAAAGATCTTTACAAAATAAGGGTTTTAATAAGTTTACCAATAACATGAGTCAGTCACAAGTAGTTTTTTGGGATACTGTTTTTTCTTCTCCATCATGGGAGAAAATCAAAGAATTATTTTATGAAGATTCAGATAGAGCAATAGCAACCGCTGAACGTGTGGAACGGTTCACCGAAAACCCTTATTCACTCGATGATATTTTCTCAGTTTGGTCACACATTGCTAAAGAAGATAAACCTAATTTTAGGAAGAGTGTTGATATTGTTTTATCAAGATGGAATAAACTCGATGAAAATAAAAGAAATGTTACAAATTTCAGAGAGTTTGTAACAAATATTATGCAAGGATTGTAAAGTATGTATAATATCAGAGACTCACCATTGTCAGAAATAGACTTCCGAACTTATTATTTTAAAAAGAAAAACAGGGCTGACATTGTAAATGATGATATAATGTGTTTTGACATTGAAACATCCAGTGGTTTTTTACATAAAGATAGCAATACACTTGAACCATACTTGGGAAAAAGTAAAAAATATTATGAAGATTGCAAGAAATTTGCTATCTGTTATGTATGGCAATTTTCCATAAATGATAACGTTTTTTGGGGAAGAACATTGGAAGATTTTAAAGATTTTTTACAAGAATTGGAATACTATGAACCACATAAGAAAATAGTGTATATACACAATTTTTCATTTGAATTCCAATTTTTGATAAATATATTAGAATTTAACTATGTTTTTGCAAGACAGGCTCGAAAACCATTGTTCGCTGAATGGAGTACCTATCAGTTTAGGTGCAGTTATTTTCTTACAAATATGAGTTTGGCGGTATGGGCGGAACAACGAAAATTAAAAGTAAAAAAATTGGTAGGTGATTTAGATTATACAATTTTGAGGACACCAAAAACGAAACTTACTGATACAGAGTTAGCTTATTGTTTTAATGATGTATTAGTTATGTATTATGGGTTGTTGCAATACAAAGAAAAATACGGTCACATAATAGACATACCGTTTACACAGACAGGAGAAGTAAGAAAAGAAGTTATTGAGCGTATGAACGTAAGTAGTGAGTACAAATATAGGAAACGTTGTTTAAAACTTATTCCGGAAACAATAGAAGATTATTCTTTACTGTGTGATTGCTTTATGGGTGGTTATACTCATAGTAATGCAGTGCATACGGATATTGTATTAGATAACGTTTGTAGCAAAGATATATCATCTAGTTATCCTACTGTAATGTGCTTGGAAAAATATCCCATGACGTATTTTGAGGAAACAATACCTTGTGACGATTATTTTAACAATGATAACTATAGTTACATAATAACGTTCGATGTCGAACATTTACGGTCAAAACGTTGGAATACATGGCTCTCTTTTTCCAAGTGTACAAAGATAAAAGGCTATTCGCTTGACAACGGTAGAGTTTTAAAAGCGGATTTTGTACAGTTATCACTGACAAATGTAGATTATGAAATGTTTCAATTATGCTACGATTTTGAAAATCTTAATATAATAGATTTTCGGGTATCGAGCAATGATTATCTTTCACCTACTTTTGTAAAATATATATTGGAACTATACGGAAATAAAACTACATTAAAGGGTATCGAAGAACAAGAGCCGTTATATATGAAAAGTAAACAATATATAAACTCGATGTATGGAATGATGGTTACAAAGAATATAACCGATACAATAGAGTTTGAAGAAGATAGGTGGAAAAAAGAGTTATTAAATGAAAATAGCTTTTATACAAAAATCGCAAGCGAAAAAAAGAAACTATCCAAGACATTTGGTGCATTTCAGTTCGGTGTCTGGGTGACAGCGTATGCAAGACGCAATTTGTGGCAAGGTATTTTAGCCTTAGACTATAATGTTGCTTATTGCGATACCGACAGTATAAAATTTATAGATTGTGATTCTAATTTTTTTAATGAATATAATAAAAGAATAGAAGAACGTGAAAATGAACGCGCCGATATGCTTGGAATACCGCGTGAAAAATTTTGTCCGAAAGATAGAAAAGGTGTACCGCATAGACTTGGAATATTTGACGATGATGGTCAATATAAAAAGTTTAAAACATTAGGAGCAAAAAAATATTGTTATGTGGATAATGATAATAAGTTACATATGACTGTATCGGGTGTTAGAAAAAGCGCAGTATCACAATTACATGACATTGACGATTTTAAGGATGGAACTGTGTTCGATGTCGAACACGCTCAAAAACTTTTAATGACGTATATAGACGATATGACACCTATTGTGTGGAATAAGGGGCAGTACGATGAATTTTACAGCAATTATCAACATGGTATATGTGCACAGCCTACAACATATAGTTTGGGAATTACTGACGATTATGAGTCAATTTTGACAATGGTTCAAAATAAGAGAGGAGTGACAAGTATTTTTGAAAGAGAAACAGAGATATTATAATATAGATAATTTATTATCTAAAAAAGCCATGTATAATATGTTGCTAGGTGAACGTTCCAATGGTAAAAGTTATGCTACAAAGTATGTTGCTTTATGGGAAGCATATTATGAAAAAGATATACGAACCAAACAACCTAAAGAACGTTGTCAACTTGCATATTTAAGAAGATGGCGGGATGAAATAAAGTCGCGTGACGTAGAAGCGTATTTTTCGGATATGCCTATTATAGAAATTACAAACGGCATGTTCGAAAGTGTTCGAGTGTATAGAGGAGATATTTATTTAATACATGAGGAAGAAGAAAAAATTCTTGATAGAAAAAAGATAGGTTCTGCTTTTTCTTTAACATCCGCTACGCATTACAAGTCGCTTGCTTTTCCAAAAATTGGAAATATCATTTTTGAGGAATTTATAACAGATAGTGGGTATATTGCTAACGAGGTAAGAAGCCTTATGGATATTATATCAACTATAGCAAGACGTGACTACGTTAGAGTTTTTTTGATAGGTAATACCATTTCCCGATTATGTCCTTATTTTGAGGAGTGGCAACTTACCCACATAAAAACGCAAAAACAGGGCACAATAGAAATATATAGGCAGTTTACAAATCAGTATGACGAAAAAACAGGTGAGCCTATTGTGGTAACAATAGCGGTGGAGTATTGCGAAAACACAGGAAGTAACTCGAAAATGTTTTTCGGTAAAAAATCGGAAATGATAACAACAGGAGTGTGGGAGACAGGCACGTTCCCACATTTACCGGAAAAATTAGAACACTATGATATTTTATATCAAATTTATTACAAGTATACAAGTTTTAAATTTTTGATAAACCTTGTAAGACACAAAGAAACAAAAGAAACTTTATTATATGTTTATCCTGCAACTAAAAATATTCCCAAAAAATGTAAACGAATTGTCACAGATGATTTTACATCTAATCCACTAGCAACGTACAACTTGACGGATTTATTAAAGTATGATAATATAATAATGGATATGTTGAAAAACAAAAAAATAGCGTTTAGTGATAATTTATGTGGTACAGAGTTTACACAAATAAAAAAAGAAAAAGGAGTGTATTAAAAATGAGAAGTATAGACACATTAGTTCCACCTATTGAAAACGATAACAGTGGTAAATTATCAGAAGATAATACCGCTACTATTAAAGCCATAGAAGAAATGGCAACCGCTATGAAAGAAGTCGTTGAAGGTTCGACATCGAACACAAATAAAACTCTGGAAACGTTCAAGACGGCTTTTGATAAACAGTTTACCACACCATTAAACGGTGATGATAATAAAAAAGTAAATGGTTCTGGTGAACCGGAAAGTGAGGAATAATTGTATGAGTACAGTAAATCAGATTTACACCTTAATCAATGAGGTGGCTAAACAAACTTTTGGAGAGAGTGCAGTAACAGTAACCGATACATCTACTCTTGTAGCGTTGGGTGATAAAGTTTTATCATCGGACGTTGACACGGATAAGTTCGCTAAAACATTAGTAGACAGAATCGGCAGAACAATTTTTTCTATCCGAAGATACAAGGCAAGCGGTGACGATGGACTTGTAAAAGAACCTTTTGAGTACGGTTGTATTGTTCAGAAAATTTATGTCGATTTACCAGAAGCAAAAGAAAACAAAGCGTGGGAAATTGGAGAGGATTCTTACACACCATCTTTTGCACCGATTATTAAACCATCCATCAAACAAAAATTATTTGAAAAAATGGTCACATGGGAAATTGATGTTACAATTCCAGACTTTATGTTTAAAACTGCATTTACATCCGCTCAAGGTGTCGCAACTTTGATTGATGCTATTTTTACCACAATGGATAGTTATATGGAAATTGCGTTAGAAAATAACAAAAATCTTACTCGTGCAACTTTTATTGCTAATAAGTTACACACAGCTAAACCATGTGGAAAACATAACTTATTGACAGAATACAACACTTTAACAAATGCAAGTTTGACAGTCGCTAGCTGTCTTCGTGATATTGGATTTTTAAAATGGGCAAGTCAGCAGATCAATTTATGGGCTTCTCGTATGAAACGCATGAGTATTTTGTTCAATGATGAAGAGTACAAACGGCATACCCCAACAGCCGATCTTGTCGTAAATGTTTTACAGGATTTTGATAGTGCACTTGTATCTTATCTAGAATCTGATACTTACCACAATGAAATGGTAAAGATTGCTAATACATATAGCACATTACCATACTGGCAGGGAACAGGAACACGCTATGATTTTGAAGATACTTCAAAAATCAATATTAAACTTGATGATACTACCACAATTGAGCAAACAGGTGTTATTGCTGTAATGTATGACCGTGAGGCAATGGGAGTAACAATCACAAAACGTAACGGAACTACAGAACGTAACAACCATGACGAGTATACTAACTATTACAACAAAGCGACATATGGATATTTTAACGACATGAGTGAAAATGGCATTGTTTTCTATATTGCCGAAACCTAAATTTGACAAACGACGTCGGACTATAAAGCTCGACGTCGAACATTTTTTTAAAAAAGGTGGTGTATATATGTTTTTATCTGATTTTTGTGATAATTTAAAAAATATAAAAAAAGAAGAAAAAGAAGAAATGAAACTGCCGTTATCAATTTCTTATTGGACTGATATGCTTTTTGAAAAAGCCATAAGAATTTTTGAGTGGAGTGGTGACTTACCTTTCCCACAGAAAGAAATTGAAATGCGATTATTATTATATGGTTATTGTGGATATGTAAAAGACACAGCCGTAGGGGAAATGGTTTCAATAGGGGGAATGAGCACACCAACACAATATTGGGATGAATTTAAAAACTTTACTTATGCCGCTGCAACTGCTAACGGTGGTACTAGAAAAATAGGTGAAGATTGTGTTATCATAAACAATACCGCATTAAGGAATCCATTATATCCTATGATTAAACGTTATGCAAATTTACTAGCGCATACCGATGTATCATTAAAAATGTCTCTTGTAAACTTGCGTGTTAAAAATATTATTTCCACCGATTCACAGACAACCGCCGATAGTTATCGCGCCATGTTTGATAAATTTTATAACGGTGATATTGACGCGATATTGGATGACGGATTATTGAAAAAGGGCAACGGTGGTATTGACAATCTTGCTTTAACATCTAGTGGTTCTCTAGGTGTAATGGATTGTATTGACGCAAGGAACGAGTTATTGCGTATGTTTTTTAATGAGATTGGTGTACGATACAATCGTGATAAAAAAGAGAGAATGATTGAGTCAGAGGTTGAAAATGACGAACAGATGTTACTGTTAAATATCAATGATATGCTTAAACAGCGAAAAAAAGCGTGTAACGAGATAAATAAGATTTTTAACAGAAATATTTCCGTTAAATTATCACCGGAATTCAAAATAATAGAAAGAAAAGAGGTAGAAGATAATGCTAACAATTAGTCAATATATAATGGAAAATAATGCACTTCCGTTTTCAAATTCTGATTTTGCACAAAATGGATATGAACCGTTAAGCAGTGGAGATTTTCAATGGATGCTAACGGAATGGATAAATTTTAATCATGGAGAATTACAAGTGCGTCCGACAGTAGAAAATGCAATGGAAACAGACGTTACTACAATTCAAAAAATGGTTGTAAATTTATACAAAGCAAAGAAATACACATATGAGCGTTTGTATAATTCCACTTTACTTAAATATGAACCAATAGAAAATTATGATAGAATTGAATCAATCACAGACAGCACTATAAAAGATACAACAGGAAGTACCGATTATGGGGTGCAAGGTACAACATCTAGTACAACCTCTAGTAGTGCGGATGGGGCACAAAAAAATGATAATACAACCGCAGAAAAAATGGAGTACGGAGAGACAACAACTGTTATAAAGGATAAATTAACAAAGTCTGGAAAAGAAAGAAGCACAGACAGCGGGAAAAAAGTTTCTGAACGTAACGTAGCACCGTATGACTCCGAAACTTACTATAATCAAGAAAAAACAACTGATTCTTTTGATAACTATTCTCATGTAAATGAATTGTTAGATAGAATTGATGAAACAAATAGCACGGTCAATGTTCCTACAAAAACCGATAATAAAACTACAACCGTTGTAGAAAATATCGGAGAAAAAACAAACACACAAACATCAACATCCCAGCAACAGCAACAAGCGCACACTGACACCGTAACCGGAAAAGAAGAAACAACATACAAACATGAAAACCGCACTCACGGAAATATAGGTGTAACTACAAGTCAACAAATGCTTGAAAGTGAGAGAGAAGTCGCGCTTTTTAATTTTGTTAGTATTATCGCTCATGATATTATAAAACTGATAGCAATTTGTATATATTAAAGTTCGACGTCGAACATTAAGGATGGTGATTTTATGAGTGACGTTTTACATTTAAGCGTTTTAACAACTAGAACTGATAAACGCTATTTAGTTAAAACAAGCAATGAAATAACTACAAGGGAAGTAAGATTAAAATCGGGTAGTAGCATTATTGACCCAATTTTGATAATGAAAAAACTTTCTGATTCTCACATAAGACAATTCAACTATGCGTTCATAAAAGAATATCAACGTTATTATTTTGTGAATGACATTACAGAAATGAATGGAGAACTAATAAGTGTGTCTTTACATGTAGACGTATTGAGCAGTTTTTCCAATGATATAAAAGGTTTAAGCTGTTTAATTATTCGACAAGAAAATTTAAACAACCCATATTTTGTGGATGAGGAAGTAATGACAAGAGTAAAACGGATAAGAGAAAAGAAAAATATTGGTGTAATTGGAGAAAATATTACTAATTATTATTTGACTGTAAATAATGGGGGGTTATGATATGGCATATGTAAATAAAGGAACTAGCACAACAACTAATACCATTAAATGGAAAAAAACTCAAGTAACTAATATAATAAAAAATGAGTCTACTATTACATTAAAAGATAGTTTAGCGTGTTGTTTTGTATTACGTAAAATCCAAGATAATATCAAATTTTATGATTTTCGCAGTTTTGAAAAAAATACTGATAAATATGTCTATAAGTTTGACGGTACTTCCATTACACATACCACATACACTACAATAAAAAAAGACGGTACTACTACTCAAAGTACAGAAACCACAGAAAGAACGGTCACAGTACCCATAATAGGCACAGAAAACGATGAACAATTCACCCAAACTTACATATATTCTACTAATTTGCCTGTTTTTGATTCAGAAGATGCATTTTTAAAATACTTCCAAAGCGGATATACTAGCGATAGTGTGCGTCTGTTAAACACTGATTGGATTCTAGCAATAGACGGTACAAAAAGTCCTCTGTATAAAGTAAAGTGGAATTGTGCTTCAATAACAGAAAATGATATTGCTAGGGTAAGAATAGGCTTCGGTGGTTATGATGATATAAGCAGTAAAGTATCTATTCATAAATGGCAGTTAGTAGATTATAGCCCAAGTTATTTTAATACAAACTACGCTCAAATAAATAACGCAGTATGGGGAGCAATTGCCGAAATAGTATCACCTCTAGCAACTTTAGCGGCAGTATATATTGCTGTTCAATTAGAGTATTATTCCACCCCTACTGTATTACCCACTGATTATTCATCAATTATGTACTGTGAGTTATTCAAAAATCAAAAAAATGGTCACATGTATGGGGATATTGGTTTTTTAGAAAAAGACGAAAACGGACTTTATGATAAAGTGACAAGCGGTGACGGTTCAACATTTACTGTAAAAGAGGGAGAGGACGGTAGTAAAATTGTAACATCCGATGATGATGATGGATATTCAGACGATAAAGACGATGATGAAAAAGACAATGATACAAGCGATGTATCATCCGGTATTGGTGTACTTACAACAACTTTCAAAATGACAAAAGACAGATTGCAACAGTTAGGTAGATTTTTATGGGGTTCAAACATTTTTGATAACTTTTCTTTGATATGCAACAACCCTATAGAAAATATTATATCTTGTAAAAGCATCCCACTATCTTTAGATGGTAGTACGCAAAAAATAATTCTAGGAAATGTAGATACGGGGGTGAATGGAGATAAAGTTAGTAATAATTTTGCAAAGCAAAATATTGGTAGTATAGCAATTACTGAAAAATATCATAATTTTTTAGATTATGCCCCATACACTAATGTTATCATATATTTACCTTATGTGGGGTTTAAAGAATTAGATACAAATTTAGTAATGGGAAAAACACTATCAATTTCTTATACTGTAGATATTATTACCGGTGGTTGCTTATGTCAAATAACATCAAATAACGTTAAATTATATGAATTCAATGGAAACATGGGAATTGATATTCCTATCACCGCTAGTAATAGAGCGCAAGTGGAAGCCGGTTATATTTCTAGTGGTATCGGTATTGCGTCTAGTGTTGCAAGCGGAAATATAGTTGGGGCTGTGACATCGCTTATCAATAGCGCAGAATCGCAATATCACTACGCTAGTACCTCGTCTCCAAACCCTATGTGTGTTGCAAGCACTAATAGAACGTGTTACGTTATACTAGACCGTCCTACTTATCAGACATTAAAATCTTTCAATCACACAAGAGGTAAAAAATGTTATTTAACAAAAACCATCAATACACTAAAGGGATATACTATATGTGATGAACATATTGACCTTAGTGGTATTAGTGCAACCGATAGTGAAAAAGAAGAATTGATTAAAATTTTAAGCAGTGGATTTTTTGTAAATTAAAATAGGGGCATATGCCCCTATTCCACTTTTTTAAGGTTTCCAGTTTTTGCTAAAGATAATAATTTAATGTTATCCGATAAATTTCCGGTATAATTTTTAATGCCATTAACCTCTGCTAACGGAACGCGTTTTTTATAATTGCCATAAAACTTTGAATTAACTCCGATAGAAGATAAAACAACATCTATATCCTTAGACGCGCCATTATATTTTGGGTAAAAGTTCGATGTCGAACATTTCAAGAAAAGTTCCCTTTCTCTTATTCTTCTTTTTCGTAACCCTTCCAAAACATTTCTACCAGATTTAATATAACGTAACATTGCGTCAGCAATTTCTTTTTTGGTTCGCGTTCCTTTTGCTGTCAACTGTTCAATGTTTCCAACATTGTAAGCAAAAGACACTAATGCATCAAACTCATTTTGTGTAAAGTTATAACAATCGTCATATTTCATGACTTTTTTTTCAAAACGTTTCAAGTCTTTTTCCAAAAGTAATAACGCTTCTTTTTTTGTTATAGTCTGTGTTTCATTAACGTCTTTTCCATAATGACCGTAACCGATAGTATAATATTTTTCTGTTTTAACCGCTTTAGTAGCTTTAGGACAAAATCCCTCAAAAGCAATAATAAGATTCAAACCGTTTTCACTTATTTTCATTATTTATCACCTCTCAATAATTCATCAATTTTGTCAACTAACTTTTGAATTGTCAGCGTTTGTTTTCCTAATTTTTCCGTTAATTTTGCAATTTCTTCTTTATGTGTTTTAGTAAGATCTTTTACATAGACAGCCAAACAAGCAACACACGCAACAGGAAAACCTACATTCTGTACTAATTCTATAAAACCCATATAGTAACACCTCTTTTCTATACTTTTGTAATAACAATAACATAACTATTATAAAATGTCAATATTGTATTATCGAACTATAACGATTATATAATACCTACACCACTGCACCTCATTAGCACCACACCGCACCAACGCACCG
>UMJY01047296.1_pt1 | contig 12371 bp, 8 predicted proteins | sample 1966191 | NCBI WGS metagenome assembly UMJY01 (sample SAMEA4836161, study PRJEB28245) | human gut metagenome | biome: gut microbiome; material: fecal sample | place: Denmark | collected 2008 | reverse complement strand
AGCCGATCGGCTCGAGGCCCTACGCCGCACCTGTGACACGCCCGTGCGCCCCTTCTGCCTGGACCTGACCGACCCCGCCTCGTTCGATGTGATCGATGGGGCCCTCTCCGAGACCCCGACCGCCGAAGTCGCACTGCTCATCAACAATGCGGGCTTTGGAACGTTTGGGCCGATCGCCGCGCAAAGGCCCAAGGATGGGGCAAGCATGGCAAAGCTGCTCATGGTCGCCCCAGTCGAGCTGATCTACCGCACACTCCCCTATTACCGCGCGGGCTCGCGCGTCATCAACGTCGCAAGCGTGGCGGCGTTCCTCCCACAACCCAAGCTCGCCGTCTATTCGGCGGCCAAGCGCTTCATCCTCGACCTGTCCCGCTCGCTCAACGCCGAGCTGGGAGAAGCCGACATCCACGTCACCGCTCTGTGCCCCAAATTCATGCGCACCGAATTCCTGGATCAGCCCGGCGATCAGGCAGCCGCGAACGCCATGTGCGCCATCGGATTCGAGCGCGCCGAGGATGTCGCCAAGTCGGCCCTGCGCGCCAGCAACCGTGGAAAGGATCTCTGCATCCCCTCCCTCGATATGAAGGCCTATTACGCGGCGTCGCGCATCCTCCCCTACAAGGCGGCATTGGCCGTCGAGCGCGCCCTGGGAATCCTCTAAACGCAGCGCCGCACCCAAACGCGCGACGAATCGAACAAAAAATCCTCCTTGCCCACATGCAAACGGCAAGGAGGATTTTCATTGTGACGGGTTGGGCGGCTATCTCTACAGCGCCTCGGGATGATCAGCGGCCTTCTTGGCTGTGCGAATCAGGAAATCCTGGTTGGAGTTCGTGCCCTTGAGCCCCTTGATGAAGGACGCCGCAGCGCGCTCCGTATTGTTCATACCGGCGAGGATACGGCGGATGCCCCACATGAACGGACGCATCTGCTCGTCGACCAGCAAGTCCTCGTTGCGCGTACCCGAGGCGACCGGATCGATAGCCGGGAAAATGCGGCGATCGGCGAGGTCGCGGTCGAGCTTGAGTTCCATATTGCCAGTGCCCTTGAACTCCTCGAAGATCACTTCGTCCATCTTGGAACCGGTGTCCACGAGTGCAGAGGCCAGAATCGTGAGTGAACCGCCGTTCTCGATATTGCGCGCGGCGCCCAGGAAGCGCTTGGGCGGATACAGAGCGGCAGAATCAACGCCACCGGAGAGAATGCGACCCGATGCAGGCGCGGCGAGATTGTACGCGCGGGCGAGACGGGTGATGGAGTCGAGCACCACCACAACGTCGCCACCAAGCTCGACGATGCGCTTGGCACGCTCGATCACGAGCTCTGAGACGCGTGTATGGTTGTCGGCAGGCATATCGAAGGTCGAAGCCACCACATCGCCCTTGATGGAGCGCTGCATATCGGTGACCTCCTCGGGGCGCTCATCGACCAGCAGGCAGATGAGATGCACCTCGGGGTTGTTGATCGAGATCGACTGGCAGATCTTCTTCAAGATCGTGGTCTTGCCCGCCTTGGGAGGCGAGACGATCAAGCCACGCTGGCCCTTGCCGATGGGGCTCACGATGTCGATCGCGCGGCCCGTAATCGAGTCCTTGCCATGCTCCATCTTGAGCGGCTCGTTGGGATAGATCGGCGTGAGATCGGCGAACTTGGGACGATGCTTGATCTGCTCGGGCTCGAGGCCGTTGACCGAGCGGATCTTGGCGAGTCCCGGAAGCTTGTCGTTGGCGCGCATCGGGCGCAGCGTACCGGCAACCAAGTCGCCGGCGCGAAGCCCTGCGGCGCGGATCATTTGCGCGGGGACGAACGCGTCGTCGCGACTGGGCATATAGCCGTATGCGCGAATGTAGCCGAATCCCTGGTTATCCATGTCGAGAATGCCCTCGATGTCGCGGAATCCCTCGGCGCGGGCGGCGGCGGCATAGATCATTTCGACCAGGTCGGCCTTTTTGACGCCCGTCGGGTCAAGTTCGAGGGAGCGGGCCTTTTCGCGAAGCTCGGCGACCTTCATGGCCGTGAGCTCCTCGCGCGTGAGCGAGGGCTCGGTCGGGGCAAAGCGGTTGTTGCGCTGCTTGCGGTTCTCCTTCTGGCGCTCACGACGCTCGCGACGGGCATCGGCCTTGGAAGACGGGCCCTCGGCGCGCTCAGCGTCGCGGCGATCCTTATGGTTGCGACGGGATTGCTTGCCGGAAGGCTTCTCCTCGGCCTTCGCCTCGGCCTTATCCGCAGGTTGGTCGGCCTTATCGGACGCCTCCTCGCTTTTGGGCTTGGAACCATCCTCGTCAGCACCCGACTTGGGGGCGTCTTCACGCACCGCTTTTCTCGCGCGGGAGGCGCGTCCGGGACGGGCGTCCCTCTTGACCGCGGCCTCTTTCTCAGAGGCCTCCTCGGTAGATGAGGCAGGGGCGGGCTGCGCGGATTCGACGGAAGTCTCCTCGACCCTCTCAGCCTGAATGCCCGGCTCGCGATCGGACTTCTGAGAATCCTTCTCCGCAGGCCCATCAGCCTTCGACTCGTCGCGAGCCGCCATCAAGGCAGCCTGCTGAGCCGCCAGGGCGGCAGCGGCGGCCTTCTCGGCCTCAACGTACGCCTTCGGCTTGCGGCCACGACGGTGCGGACGCAGCGCGGGATCGATCAACGGTGCCTCCACCTTGACTTCCTGCGCATCCACAGCCGGCTCGACAGCGGAAAGCACCTCTGCCGCACGCTCGGCGGCGCGGCGCTGCCTGCGGACGACAGAGGCCTGGCTGATCTGTGCGAGAGCGCGGGCCTGCATGACCTCCGCGGTTGCCGCGGGGGCCTCGGCATCCCCGGCAGCAGCCTTTGGTTTGCGGGTACGGCGCTTAGCCGGCGCCTCTACATCCTCAGACTCCGCGACGGCACGCGCACGACGACGGGGCGCTGCGGGTGCCGCAGTTGAATCCGCCGTCTTACGGGTACGGCGCTTGGGCTTTGCCTCAGGCTCCTGAGCAGCCGAAACGACCACAGACTCGGGGGCAACTTCGGTCTGGGCGGCACGGGCCTTGACAGGTGCGCTCGTCTCTCGGGTACCGGGAGCGTCGACCACGGGGGTAGGCGCAACTTCAGGCGCACGATCGTCCCTATTCGGAGCCTTCTCGATATTCGCTTCTTCAGACACGCGGTTCTACTTTCTTCTCGCGTTAGTACAAGCACGGCGTCGATACGCGCCGATATATCACTTGTTTGAAAAATGTAGGTAAGGAAAATGAAAGCGCAGGTCGCGCTGGGTTGAATATACCACATTGCAACCGTTCGGCATAGAAAAATGCCCGGACACAAAGGCATCCGGGCATTTTCATTCGATTGGGAACCAGCGCAGACGCCGATTTACATCGTGGTGGGCGCGGAAACACCGATAAGGCTCAGAACCAGCTCGAGCACGGAGCGGACGGCGTCGCAGGCGGCCAGACGTGCGCGGGACAGCTCGGCGTCGACCGGACGGCCCTCGCTCGGCAGAACCTGGCAGGCCTGGTAGAAGCTGTGGAAGCCGGCGGCCAGCTCCTCGGCGAAGTGGGTCAGGCGGAAAGGCGCACGGTCGCGGGCGCAGGAGGCGATGAGGTCCTCGAGCTCGGAGATCTTGCGGGAGAGCGCGAGCTCGGTGGGATCGGTCAGCAGCGCGTAGTCGACGTTCTCGCCGATGGCCTTGGCGGCCACGGCGTCCATGCCCATCTCAGCGGCCTCCTCCGGCGTGACGCCGGCGGCCTTGCGCAGGATGGAGCAAATGCGGGCGTGCGCGTACTGGACGTAGTACACGGGGTTGTTCTGGCTCTTCTCCTTGACGGCCTCGATATCGAAATCGATGGCCTGGTTGGAAGAGCGGGAGATCAGGGTGTAACGAGTGGCGTCGGCACCGACCTCGTCAACGAGCTCCTGGAAGGTGACCATGGTGCCCTTGCGCTTAGACATGCGAATCGGCTTGCCGTTGCGGAGCAGATTCACGAACTGGCCGAGCAGGACCTCGAACTGGCCGGGGTAACCCAGGGCGTCGCAAACGCAGCGCACGCGGTTGATGTAACCGTGGTGGTCGCAACCCCAGATGTCGATGACATGGTCGACGCGCTGGAACTTATCCCAGTGATAGGCAACGTCGGAGGCGAAGTAAGTGTACTCACCATTGGCCTTCACCAGAACGCGATCTTTGTCGTCGCCCAAATCGGTGGAACGGAACCACAGGGCGCCGTCCTTGTTGTAGAGATAGCCCATCTCGTCGAGCTTGGCAAAGGCGCGGTCGACGGCGGAGGTGCCGGCGTGCTCGCCCTCGGTGTCCTTGATGTAGACGGTGCGCTCGGAGAACCACTTGTCAAAGTCGCAGCGCACGTCGTGGCACAGCTGGCGCATGTTCTCGACCATCTTGGCGTAGCCCTCCTCACGGAAGTAGAGCATGCGCTCCTCGTCCGTGACGTGGGCCCACTTGTCGCCGTCCTTCTTATAGAAGGCAGCGGCCTCGTCGATGATGTAGGTGCCGCCGTAAGCGTTGCCACCCAGGCCCTCGGTGAAGGCGTCCATGTAGGGATGGGAATCCAGGTGCTCGTCGGCCTCATCCTGAACGAAGTTGTCGCGGTCCTGAGCCAGGAAGTCGCGAGCGCCGTCGATATCGAGACCCTCCTTCTCCATGATCTCGATGAGCTGCATGTAGCGGTAAGAGATGGAGTTGCCGAACACGTCCATCTGAGAACCGTGGTCGTTGATGTAGAACTCGCGCTGGATGTCATAGCCGGCGTGGCTCATGACGCGGCAGAGGGAGTCGCCGAGCGCAGCCCAACGGCCGTGGCCGACGTGCATCGGACCGACGGGGTTGGCGGAAACGAACTCGACCTGGGTCTTCAGGCCCTGGCCGACGTTGGACTTGGCAAAGTCCATGCCCTCCTTGCGAGCGACGTCCAGAATGGCGTTGTTGGCGGCGGCGTTCAGGTAGAAGTTGATGAAGCCGGGGCCGGCGACCTCGACCTTGGCGATCTCGGCGCTCTCGGGCATGTGGGCCACGATGGCGTCGGCGATCTTCTTGGGTGCGCAGTGGGCCAGCTTGGCGGACTTCATCGCGCAAGTGGAGGTCCACTCACCGTGAGAAGTGTCAGCCGGTCGCTCCATGCCACAATCCTCGAGCTCGAACGCGGGCAGGTCGCCAGCCTCCTGAGCGGCGGCGAGGGCAGTGCGCACCAACTCTTCAATCTTCTCCGGCATAGAGGTCCTCCTCATCCTATGGCCCTGAAATGTCCTTCTCGCAGGGCTCACGTACAGACGCACTGTACTCTAGCACAGTGCAGCAGCTTAGGGGCGTGAAATCCCCGAAAACATGCGATAGCCCGCTTTTTCCGAGTTCAAATCTACAGGAAAACGCATAGAAAGATACGGAATTTAAATTGCGAGAATAGCTCATTCAGGCATTTTTCCAATACCGTATGCATCATTATTCACGTCCTGCAATGAGTCCTCTGTAGGTTTTCCCATATAAACATGGTATTATTGTTGTTACTGAGCGTATCGCGTATTCATTTGGAGGAAGCATGTTTGAAATCGGACAGCACGTTATTCATCCCGGCCAAGGAGTCTGCACGGTCACCGGATTCACCGAGGACGTCGCGCACCCCATGATTTTGCTCCGCGCCAAATCCGGCCATGCGGAAACCCACCTCATGTATCCCCTTGCCCAGCAGAGCCGCCTCCATGCAATCATCTCGCGCGAGGACGCCGAAGACCTCATCGACTCCTACGCCGACCTGACGGTCGATTCATTTACCGAACGCAACAGCGCACTCGAGGAAACGCATTTCAAGCAACAGCTCAAACTCGGAGCCCCCGAGACGGTGCGTGTTGCAAAGACCATGCGTCACCGCATCGCAGAAGCGGAAGCCCATGGAAAGAAACCGAGCAGCTACTATTCCCGTATGCTCAAGGAGGCGCGCCGCCGCACGCTCGAAGAGTTCTCCGTCGCCCTCGGAGCCGACGAAGACGCTGTAGAAGAGCGATTCAAGGCAGCCATCATCCAAGCGGGCGAAATCCCGACACTCAACTGATCGACGCCCCGCCTCAATTTAGGGACAGTCCCCAAATTGAGGCGCGGAATCGAGGTGCAGCACAACGGTAAGGCCCGCACTCCATCGTGCTATAGTGTGGTGTAGCAAGCCTCCCCCTTCACCGGATGGGGGAATCAAGGTGTCCGACCCCCGACCGTAGGTACGGTGCGCACGCGCGCCATAAGGCGGGGGTCTCGGGCACCTTTTTTGCAATCGCAGCCGTTATCTAGGAGGAACCATGGCACAGCTCAACGCCGGCATGACCCGCGAAGCAGCATTCGCCCTGCTCAGCGAACACAACAAGGATCCGTTCCACATCGAGCACGCAGAGACGGTCGAGCAGACGATGCGCTACTTCGCACGCGAGTACGATCCCGAGAACGAGGAGTTCTGGGGCATCGTCGGCCTGCTGCACGACCTCGACTGGGAAGAGCACGACGACGACCCGATGAACCACACCATCTATGCTGCGAAAGACATCGAGGCCGCTGGTGGATCCGCCGAGCTCATCCGCGCCATCCAGACGCACACGAGCGATTTCAACGCCGAGTTGCCCAAGCCGGAGCTGATGATGGAGAAGATTCTGTTCGCCACCGAGGAGCTCACGGGTCTCATCGGCGCAGCCGTGGTGATGCGTCCCTCCAAGAGCGTCATGGACTTCAACGTGAAGTCCCTCAAGAAGAAATTCAAGGACAAGCGTTTCGCCGCCGGCGTTTCGCGCGATGTCATCCGCTCCGGCGCCGAGATGCTCGGCTGGGAGCTCGATGAACTGTTCGCGCGCACCATCGAGGCCATGCAGTCCTTCGCCCCCGATCGCGACACGCTCCACGCCGAATAAGGGGGACGCGTGGGCTGATCGGACGCAGATTCAAGCTAACGCGAACACTCCGCCCAAGAAAAAGGCCTCGCGATACCGCTCGCGAGGCCTTTCGTCTTTGCTCATCATTGTAAATTGAGGTTTACGGGCGCACCTGCCCCGTGCCTCGAAGCTCATACTTGTAGGTCGTGAGCGCCTCAGCGGCAAACGGACCACGAGCGTGCAGCTTCTGAGTCGAGATGCCAATCTCGGCACCCAAGCCAAACTCACCGCCATCGGTAAAGCGCGTGCTCGCATTCGCGTACACGGCGGCGGCATCCACCTCACGCAAGAAGCGCTCGCAAGCCTCCTCATCCTCGGCGACAATCGCCTCGGAGTGGCCCGTGCCGTAGCGGTTCACGTGCGCGATGGCCTCGTCGATACCGCCCACGACCTTCACGCTGATCTCAAGAGCGAGATACTCGCGCCCCCAGTCCTCTTCCGTCGCGTCGACGAACTCGCCGGCAAAGGCGACGCCGCGAACGCGTTCATCTCCATGGATCACCACACCGGCGGATCCAAGCTCCGAGAGCGCCTCGGGCAGGAAGGCATCGGCGATTGACTCGTCCACAAGCAGGGACTCGCACGCATTGCACACGCCCACGCGTTGGGTCTTGGCGTTCATGATAATCGCGCGAGCCTTGGCAAAATCGGCACTCTCATGAACGTAGATGTGACAGTTGCCCGTGCCCGTCTCGATAACCGGCACCAGGCTCTCGCGCACGCAGCGCTGGATGAGGCCGGCACCACCGCGCGGAATCAGAACATCAACCACGCCGCGCAACGCCATGAGCGCCCCCGTTGCAGCGCGATCGGTCGTCTCGATGATGGAAACCGCCGCCCGGTCGAATCCACTCGCCTCGACGGCATCCGCCAAGATGCGGGCGATTGCGACACAGCTGTTCTGAGCGATGGAACCTCCGCGCAAAATGCAGGCGTTGCCCGTGCGAATGCAAATGCCGGCGGCATCGGCGGTCACGTTGGGACGCGCCTCGTACACCATCGCGACAAGCCCCAAAGGCACGCTCACGCGCCTCAGATGAACTCCCTCGCTGATGTCGCGCTCATCGAGCACGCGCCCCACGGGATCGGGCAAATCGGCGAGTTTATCGAGGCCTGCGGCCATACCCTCGACGCGCTCCGGCGTGAGCAGCAAGCGGTCGAGCAAGCCCTCGGATGTACCCGCGGCGCGAGCGGCATCCATATCGATGGCGTTCGCCTCGAGAACCTCGTCGGCACGCTGGCGAAGCGCGGTGGCCATGGCGCGCACCGCGGCACAGCGCGCCTCGTCGGAGGCAAATCCCAATGAGCGCGAGGCGGCCTTTGCCTCGCGGGCGAGACCTTCAACATATACGGCGATATCGTTCATGGCGAACTCCTCACATGTGTAAAATGCACCCGTCCCCAATTGCACATCGGGCAGGTCGCGGCGCTACGCGAATACGATCAGGTTGTCGCGATGGATGGCGGGCTTATCAGCGAGCGCGACGAGCAGACGATTGCCGGCGATGTCCTCCTGACGACGGCCCGCGGCGAGCTCGAGCACGTCCCGGTCGGCTTCGGCGATGCCACGGGCAAGCACGAACCCATCCGCATCGCGAACGTCCAAGATATCACCTGCAGAAAAATCGCCATCGACGGCCTTGATGCCGACCGGCAACAGCGATCCGCCGCCATCGACCAGGGCCCTTGCGGCGCCGGCATCGACTGTCACCGTACCGTGAGCCGAATCACCCAGCGCAATCCACAGCTTACGAGGCGCGATCTCCAAACGACCCGCAGGCGGCACGAACCGCGTGCCCACCTGCTCGCCCATGGCAAGGCGCACCAGTGGGCGCTCCTCGGCACCCGAGCAGATGACGCTCTCAATGCCGGCCGTCATGAGGATGCGGCAGCTGCGGATCTTGGTGATCATGCCGCCCGTGCCGACCGAGGTGGTGGAGTCGCCGGCGGAACCGATGATCGCGGCGTCGATCTTGTCCACGAGCGGGATGAACTCGGCATTCGGATCGAGCGAGGGGTTAGCCGTGTACAGACCGTCGATGTCGGAGAGCGTCACGCACAGATCAGCGGATACCAGGCAGCTCACAAGGGCGGCGAGCGTGTCGTTATCGCCGAACTTGATCTCGTCGACGGCGGTGGTGTCGTTCTCGTTCACCACGGGCACCACGCCCAGCTCGAGCAGGCGCGTGAGTGCATCGCGGGCGTGCAGATAGGAGGAGCGGCGAGCGGTATCGCTGCGCGTGAGCAGCACCAGCGAGGTCAGCATGTCTACGGCGCGAAACTCCTCGTCATACACGGCGGACAGCACGCACTGCCCCACCGAAGCGCAAGCCTGCAGGCTTGGCATATCGGTCGGGCGCTTATCGAATCCTAGCAAGGGGGCGCCGCAAGCGATCGCGCCCGAGCTCACCACCACGAGGTCCCAGCCGGCATCACGCAGATCGCGAGCCTGCGCGGCGAGGGACGCTATGAAATCACGGCGAAGCTCACCCGCCTCTACCAACGTTGAGGAGCCGATCTTCACCACCATGGTCTTGCGTTCGTTCATCATTTCGCCTTCCAGGGAAGTACGGAGGACGTGGCGGCCATGCGCTCGCGCACGAGGCCGTCGCGCAGGGCGGCGAGTCCGCGCTCCATGCCCACCACGTAGGATTGCGGATACAAAAAGCGCTTGTACGCGTCATCAAGCGAAGCGAGAGATGCGGCGCAACGGGCGCGGGCGAGCTCGATGTTCTCACGTGGGGCGACCGCGGAGCCCTCGCGCACGACCGGCTCCAGCAACTCTCGGAAACTGAATCCCGACACATCGGTCACCAACGCCGCGTCGTTCACCGCCACGAGCGTGTGACCGAACGTCCCATCGCCAGGCTGGGAGGACTCGTCCCAAATCATGTCGCACACGGGGCTTCCCGTGCGATCCACGTAGCGACGCACCTGCTGAACACCGGGAATCGTGCGTTTGTAGGGCTGCTCGGAAAACTTCATGACGGGAGTCCAGGCTTCCGAGACGCTATCGCGACGCGCCGAGAGCTTGTACACGCACCCGAGCGCAGGCTGGTCGTAGCAGGTGGCAAGCTTGGTGCCCACGCCGAATGCATCGACTGGAGCGCTCTGGCCCAACAGGGAGCTGATCGTATGCTCGTCGAGATCGTTCGACACGACGATCTTCACGTAGTCGAGACCCTCCTCATCGAAGCGACGGCGCGCGTAGGCGGAGAGCTTCGCCAGGTCGCCCGAATCGATGCGGATGCCGGAGAGGCGCTCGCCGGAGGCCTCCATCTCGCGCGCCACGGCTATGGCGTTCTCAACGCCCTCGCGCACGTCATAGGTGTCGACGAGCAGTGTGCAGTTCTTGGGGGAGCTCTTCGCGAACGCGCGGAAGGCCTCGAGCTCCGTCGGGAAGCTCAGGACCCAACTGTGCGCGTGCGTTCCCGAAACGGGGATGCCGTAGCGACGCCCCGCAAGGACGTTCGAGGTCGAAGCGCATCCCGCAACGTAGCTCGCGCGCGCGACCGCGACGCCGCCATCGGGACCCTGGGCCCGGCGCAAGCCGAACTCCGCAACCGGACGGCCCTGCGCCGCCTGCACCACCCGCGCGGTCTTGGTGGCGACCAGCGTCTGGAAGCCGATGATGTTGAGCAGTGCCGTCTCCAAAAGCTGGCAATCGAGCATGGGGCCCGTCACGCGAACCATCGGTTCGCGTGCGAACACCAACTCGCCCTCGGGAATCGCGTCGATATCCACCCGGGGACGGAAGTCGGCAAGGAATCGCAGGAATCCCGATTTGAACAGCAAGCCGCCGCCAGGCGCCTCGAGCTCGGAGAGATAGGCGATGTCCTCCTCGGTGAACCGGAAGTTTTCAACGAATTCCCCGAGCTCGGCGGTACCGCACATGACCGCATAGGAGTTGCCGAACGGCGCCTCCCGGAAGAACGCCGTGAAGCACCCCTGCTCCTCGGTCTTATCGTTCTCCCACAGCCCTTGGGCCATAGTCAACTCATATAAGTCGGTGTTCATGGACGCGTCGGTTGGACGCGTGGCATCGGTCAAAGCCACGAGAAGGCCCCTTTCCGAAATGACGTGCGCCGCGCCGAGATTCGTGCTCGACGCGGCAGAAGCGGAAGCATCGACACGGCTAGCGCGTGGCGGTGTAGATGATGAAAGCGACCACGGCGACAAGGGCGACGGCGATGATGATCTTCTGCGCGACGGGCATGGTGGGAATGCCATCGTCATCCACGGTGCTGGAGGTCACCATGCGCTCACCGAAGGTCTTCTCCTTGGGACTGGGCGTGGGCGCGGGTTGAGGCGCCGGACGAGACGAAGCATCCTTGGCCGCGGGCGCCTTCCTAGCCGCGCGCTCCTCGGCGGCGCGCTCAGCCAAGATCTCGGCATCGACGCGCTCCTGCTCTGCACGCAGGGCCTCGAGCTCCTCGCGCTCCACGCGAGCGCGCTCCTCCTCAGCGCGGCGCGCCTTCTCGGCGCGCAGGGCCTCGAGCTCCTCGCGCTCCTCGTCCGACAGCGGCATGGCAGTTTGGTCGGCCATAGCGGATTCCTCCTGATATCAAGGGTAGGCGACCGCGCCGCGCACCCCTCATGCATGTATGGATGGGTTGCAGTATACCCGTTCGCACCCCTAGCCTGCAGACGCCGAGCGCAGCACACCCGTGGTGTCGAACGCGGGCGTGAAGCTCTCATCCACCGCGCCGCCCTCCTGCCAGAACATCTGCGTGAACCCCACATCGTCGGCATGGTCGAGCACGAACTCGTATTCGTCTTCCGTAACCGCGCAAGAAAGCTCCCCACCCGATGCTCGCATCCGCTCATTCGGCGTGTACTGGTTCATAACAGAAATCGGCACATCGCCGGCCGCACCCCAAATACGATCGAGCACGCGGCACGAATCATCCGCGTGACCGGGAAGCACCAAGTGGCGCACGATCACCCCGCGCTGCATCATGCCGTCCGCATCTACGAGCTCTCCCCCGCGGGCGGCCACCGCGGCGCACATGCGAGATAGGGCACGCGCCGCCGTCTCGGGATAATCGACGACATGGGACAGTGCACGGCCCAAGTCGGCGTCAGCGTATTTGTAGTCCACGAGCCAGACGTCGACCAACTCGGCAAGCTCGGCGATGGCCTCCTCGCGCTCGTAGCCGCTCGTGTTGTAGACGATGGGAATCGACAGGCCCCTACGGCGCGCCTCGCCGATCGCCGTGGGCAGGAGGTACGCGTAATGCGTCGCGGTGACGAGGTTGATGTTGTGCGCCCCCTGCTCCTGGAGCTCGAGCATGATCTCGACCAAACGTCCGGGCGCGACTTCGATGCCAAATCCGCCTGTCGAGATCTCGTGGTTCTGACAGTACACACATTTGAGGGGGCAGGCGGAAAAGAAAATCGTGCCCGACCCGCGCTCGCCGGAGATGGGCGGCTCCTCCCAATAATGCAGTGCCGCACGGGCGATCTTGAGAGAGTCG
>UMJY01034528.1_pt1 | contig 12417 bp, 8 predicted proteins | sample 1966191 | NCBI WGS metagenome assembly UMJY01 (sample SAMEA4836161, study PRJEB28245) | human gut metagenome | biome: gut microbiome; material: fecal sample | place: Denmark | collected 2008 | reverse complement strand
CGCTTTTTGCACAGTTGGCGCGCTTTTTGCACAGTTGGCGCGCGTTTTTTTGCAGGTTGCGATTTTAGTTACGCAGCCTGCTTTTTATTTGGTAGAATGCAAACATAAATATATAGTTTAAATATCGGGGTAAAATATATAAAATTTCAGGAGGACAACATGAAGCAGTCATTTAACGAAAACTGGATTTGCTACAAAACAGGAGAAAAAGAAAAGGCGTTTGCAGTTACTCTTCCTCATGATGCCATGCAATTGGATGAGAGAAGCGAGACAAGTGCCGGTGGAGTAAATACAGGCTGGTATGAGGCGCAGGATTATACTTATGAGAAGGTATTTACTCTTCCGGAAACTGCAGAAAATGAGAAAGTGATCCTGGAATTTGAGGGCGTTTACCGGAAGGCAACTGTATATCTCAACGGCGAAAAAGTGGCTTATCATTCTTATGGATATATCGGATTCTATGTAGATGCCACCAAGTATGTAAAATTCGAGGAAGAGAATGTGATCCGTGTGGAAGTGATTAACCACGATCAGCCTAACAGCCGCTGGTATTCCGGTACCGGAATTTACCGTCCGGTTTGGCTTTATACAGTGCCGAAGAAGCATCTGCGATTTGACAGTGTAAAGATCACAACACTGGATTATAAGGAGCCGAAGATCCGTGTGGAGGCATGGCCGAATGCTGTCGGTGAGGTGAAAATAGAGATCCTGGAAAAATTTGGAAACAAAGAAGTTTCCAGTGTAAATGAGAGCAAAAAACAGGCTTCTGATAATATTATTGCCTTGGAAATTCTCCAGGCAGATGGTAAATTTTCCAGAGAAATTGCCCTCCCAGGAGCAAACCTGTGGAGCCCGGATGCACCAAATCTTTATACCTGCCGCGTAACCTTCGGCGAGGATATTCAGGAAGAAACCTTTGGAATTCGTGTAGTAAGCTGTACTCCGGAAGAGGGCTTCTGTATCAACGGAAAACGTGTCCTGTTAAAAGGCGGCTGTATCCATCACGATAACGGTCTTCTTGGTGCATGTGCGTATGAATTTGCAGAACGCCGTAAAATCCGCATTCTTCTAGACGCTGGCTATAATGCAATCCGTTCCGCACATAACCCATGCTCCAAAGCACTTCTTCGCGCCTGTGACGAGATGGGAATGCTTGTAATGGACGAATATATTGATGGCTGGTATATCCATAAAACAAAGTATGACTATGCAGATGAGATTCTGGATAACTACAGAAAAGACTTAAAAGATATGGTGGATAAGGACTATAATCATCCATCTGTGATCATGTATTCTACAGGAAATGAAGTGTCTGAGACTGCGCAGAAAAAGGGAATTGCTCTTACAAAATCCCTTACAGACAGACTTCATGAGCTGGATTCCACCCGTCCTGTAAGCTGCGGAATCAATATCTTTTTTAACTTCTTAAGCTCTATGGGATTTGGTGTGTACAGCGATAAAAAAGCAGACGAAGCTGCTGAGAATGCCAAGAAGAAAAAGGCTGTGGGAAGTGAATTTTATAACACGGTAGCCGGAATTTTTGGTGCCGGATTTATGAAAACAGGAGCAACTCTTTATCCATGTGATGTGAAAACAAGAGATGCATATGCCAATATGGACGTGGCAGGATATAACTATGGAATCAAGCGTTACCGTCATGATTTAAAGAAGTATCCCAAGCGGATTATTCTTGGAAGTGAAACCTTCTGTGCAGATGCTTACAGATTTATGCAGGAAGCAAAACGTGATAAGCGTATCATTGGTGATTTCGTCTGGGCTGCTCAGGATTATCTGGGTGAGGTTGGAATCGGCGCATGGGAATATAAGGATTATGCACCTCGTTTTGATGGCGGCTGTGGCTGGGTAAGTGCCGGATCAGGCCGGATTGATCTCACAGGAAAGCCTCTTGGCGAGATGGCATATACCAGAGTCGCCTTTGAACTGGAGGATCTGGCAATTGCAGTTATGCCGGTTGATCACACAAAGGATGCCCATTCCCCATCTGCATGGAAAATGACAAATGCAATAGAAAGCTGGTCCTGGGAAGGCTGTGACGGGAATGCGGCAAAAGTAGAAGTTTACACCCGTGCAGATCATGTGAAGCTGTATATAAACGGTAAATGTATAGGCACTAAAAAGCCCAAAAATGACTGTAAGGTATTCTTTGATACAACCTATCAGAATGGAGAAATTAAGGCTGTTGCCTATGATGCAAATGACAATATAATTGCAGAAAGGACACTGACAACAGCTGGAAAAGAGACGATTCTTGTGGCAGAACCAGAGCTTACCCGCGTGAATGCAGACACCGATCTTTGTTATGTGAGAATGCGCTATACAGACGAAAATGGTCAGACAAAACCGCTGGCAAAGGGCAGAATCAGGCTTACTGTAGAAGGTGGTGAGCTTCTGGCATTTGGAAGCGCCTGCCCATATTATCCGGAAAGCTACCAGAGCAATGAGACAGATACTTATTATGGAGAAGCGCTGGCGATTATCCGTCCACAGGCTGGAGCTGGTAAAGTAGTTGTGAAAGCTGAATCTGAGCTTGGAAATGCAGAAGCAGAGATAGCAATCATTAGATAATTTCTTAAATAAGGGCTGGATAATAGATCTCAAAACCTGTATACTTCAATAGAGAGTGATTATTAGGAGGTATTCAGCCCGATGGTTTCTATTGCAGTGGTAGAAGATGATCTGGAATATCAGAAACAGCTTTTACAATATATAGAACAATACAAAAAAGAGCATAAAGTACAATGCAAAGTGACCGTTTTTTCAAACGGCTTGAACTTTCTGGAGGATTATAAAGGGGGCGGTGACCTGATTTTTATGGACATTGCAATGCCTCATATGAATGGATTGGAAGCTGCTGCTGCATTGAGAAAAAGAGATGCAGAAGTATGTCTGATTTTTATTACGAGCCTGGCTCAGTATGCCTTGAAGGGCTATGAAGTGAATGCTTTTGACTTCCTTGTAAAGCCTCTTTCTTATGAGCTTTTTTGCATAAAATTTGAAAAAGCACTGGCGCATCTTGATCGAAATGAAGCCTATTATATTAAAGTTCCCAATGGAGGAAAAAAGGTTTCACCAGGACAGATTGCATATGTAGAAAGTAACAAGCATTATCTGGAATTCCATGTTCATGGTGATGTGTATCGGATGCGTGGAAGTATGAAAGAGATACAGGATTACTTTCTTGCAGGTCATTTCGGGTTGATAAACAGTTCGATTTTGGTGAATCTTTCCATGGTGGATGAATGGAAGGGAAATGAGATTAAGGTTGAGGGACAGACCTTTACTATTTCCCAGAAATACAAGAAGGAGTTTCTGGACAGACTGACTGTTCAGATGGGAAAATAATATGAAGGAAGCAGGTCTGTTCAGAATTACTCAGGCACATGGCTATATTTTGCAGATTCTACTGGCAGAAATACTTTGTACAAGATATCTTCCCCGGAAAAAGAATTTTCTGCTTCGTATACTTATGGGAGGATTGATTTTTCTGGGTCTTGCAGTAGTGATGCCAAATATGATCAGTCAATATATTTCCGGGACATTTTCCCTTACGGTATTTCTTCTAAGCTTAGGATTTTGGCGTTTCTGCTGCGCAGCGGCTTCCCAGGAGATTTTGTATGGCTGTATGCTGGCATTGTTTATCCAGAATCTGTCTTCTAATGTGTATAATCTTATTTTATACTCTATGTTCAGTAATCCATCTGTTGGAACGCAGTTTATTCTTTCTACTGTTTTAATGGTATTGCTATACAGTCTTTTTTATGTGCTGATCGTAAAAAGATTTGCGAAAGAAAGGCTGGATAATATGCTGAATAATATGGCATGGATCTGGCTGATTTCAGTTGGAATTTTTGTGTTTTTCCTGCATTATCTATTCTGGATTTATGGAATCCGAGAGGTATGGGTGGTATATCCACCACTGATTCTTTGTGATATTCTGGGGATTGGTATGGCTCTTGGATTCGTGGAATTACGTACGAAAAATGCAGATAACGAAAAGCTGCGTCAGCTTCTTGAACTGGAAAAGAAACAGTTTGAAATGACCAGAAGTAACGTGGAATTTGTAAACAGAAATGCCCATGATCTAAAGCATTACATTCATAAAATCCAACGTATGGAAGCACCGGAAGCAGAGGAACTGGAAGCAGTACTGACAAAGGTAGAGGCTTATGAGAGTGCATTTCAGACAGGAAATGCCACTCTGGATATTATTCTTACAGAGAAAAAAATGCTCTGCCAGCAGGAGAAAATCTCCTTTTCCTGCATGGCAGATGGTGTGGCACTGGAGTTTATGAACGAACTCGATCTGGCATCTTTATTTGGAAACAGCCTGGATAATGCTATTGAGCAGGAACGAAAAGAAGCAGTGGAGAAGCGGTATATTTTTCTTAAGGTACAGCGAAATGGCATGCTTGTAAGCATAAGAATAGAAAATTACTGCGAGATTTTTCCGGAGATTTCGGCAGATGGATTACCTGCAGCTTCCTCAAAAAAAGATGCTGTATTTCATGGATATGGAACGAAAAGCATGCAATATGTTGTGGAGAAATATGGAGGTAATTTCAGGATTTCCAGGGAAGGAAAGCTGTTTGTAGTTAGTATGTTGTTTCCGATGTCATAGATAGAAATAATGTCCGCTTTACAAGGTGACGAATTTATATGATGAAAATGGTAATTTTGCCAGAATATCATATGAATTTGCCACCTCTTTTCGTCTCTTTGTATTTTATGGTATTTTACTGTATAGAAAAAATATGCAGATCATGCAGTGAAAAAAGGAGACAAGGGAATGAAAAGAAAGGTATTTATCATGGCAATGACAGCTTGCCTTATTGGTACTTCTATGGGAACAACAGGAGTAACTATGGCACAGGCAGCAGAGGAAAACAGTGTGGAGACTGGCAACACAGAAGCAGAAGAAGGAGTGGAAGAAAATCAGGTCCTTCTTCCTGCTTCCGGTGCCGTATTCACAGAGGGAGAAGGCGTGGGACCGGACAACGAGAAAGAGCCAACTTCCTATGATGAAGAAACAGGGATGATTCGGGCTGCGGCTCAGGGAACTGAAATTGTATATACAGTACCGGAGGGAGTGGAAGGAACTTATGATATGTATCTCACCGTATCCAAGGTTCTGGCAGCATTCAGTTCCCAGCCTTTTACTTTTACTATTAATGATGGAGATACATTCTCCGTACCTGTAGATTTACAGGTTCCTGCTGATTCTCCGGCATCCTACAAAGAGGATGGAGACTACGACAAAGGCAGCATTACAGATTCCGGAAGATTTCTTATTAAGCAGAGCCTGGAATTAAAGGCTGGTGATACGATTAAAGTGACCTGTGCATTTGGATGTAAAGCACCAACTTTGAAGGGCATGGTTTTCCCATATGTTGGAGATGTTCTTCTGGCGCCAGCTGGAAGTGAAGTGGCAACCGGATATGACAATACCGTGAAAACAGTACCAGAGGCAGATCCTTCTGATCCACTTGCAGGCCTTGACATTATCTGGCTTGGTTCCTCTGTAACTTATGGAGCACAGGCAGGCGGTCATTATTCCATGGTGGATGCAATCCAGGATAACCATCCGGGAACAGTATGTGAGAAATATGCCATCAGCGCTACCACTCTGGTAAACGAGAAGGAAGATTCCTATGTTGGAAGAATGAAGCTAATCAGCAAAGATGAAACTCCGGATCTGTTTGTGGTTCAACTGTCAACCAATGATGCAACTACAGGAAAGCCAATGGGCGAAGTGACAGACAGCACAGATCCGGCTGATTTTGATGATACAACAATTGCAGGAGCTATTGAAACTATCATTTCTTATGTGCAGGAAACCTTTGGATGCCCGGTTGTATTCTACACAGGAACTTACACAGAGAAAGAAAACTATGATCAGATGGTAGATCTGCTTCTTCAGATTCAAGAAAAATGGGGAATCGGAGTTGTGGATATGTTCCATAATGAAGAAATGACAGCAGTTTACGGAACCGATCTTTATAACGAATACATGCATGACGAAGTTCATCCGTTCCGCAAGGGATATGTGGAATGGTGGACACCAGTGATTGAGGAGTATCTGACAGAGTATATTAGCAATAATAAATAAGAAACATAATGATGTGTCTCAAACCTGTCATTTTTGAATACGATTCTGTCATGATTGGACAACATGACCACTGAATATTGTGCTATACTACCAAAAAACCACGGTAATTTTTGTGAAAATACACAAAAGCGATTGCAATTTGCGTATGAAAATTGACAGTCTGCGCATGAAATGAACCGCGAACAGTAAAATCTGTTATAGTATCACCATAAGAGATAAGCTTAAACGTTGGCACCGGAAGGGCAGCGTAAATGATAAAAGGAGGGAGCTTATGAGCAACAAGAAAAAGTCCACAGGCTTGTGGAGAGGACTTACATCAGTCTCAGCCAGTCTTCTTGCAGTAACTGTGGGCGCATCGGCTATCGTGGATACCAATGCGGCATTTATCAATGCACGTCTTGGAATTTCCAGCTACAAGATTGTAGACACAAGTAACGGAGAGAAAACAGATTCCACTTATTTCAAATCTGAGTTCTCAAGCCTTGATGAGGTAATTGCAGCAAAGGATGCTCTTGCAGCAGAGATTGCATCTGAAGGAACTGTATTATTCAAAAATGAAGATACAACCCTTCCGCTGAATACTTCTTCTGACAAGGTCACTCTTTGGGGATTAAACTCCATTAATCCTACACTGGGTGGTATGATCGGATCTTCAGTTTCCATTGATGGGGAAGCTGGTCAGAAGCAGTATGACATTCAGACTGCACTGACAGAAAAAGGCTTTACATTAAATCAAGATATGCTGGATCTGTACAGCAGTGAGGATGTAAACGGTATATATGGAAGAAAAGGCGGACATTCCTTACAGCCATCTTTCGGAACTATGTATGAGAATCCGGCAGCTTACAATGTAGGTGAAGCACCGGAAAGCATTTACGATGAGGATGTTCTGAAGTCAGCAGATGATACGGTTGCGTTGGTAGTAATCTCCCGTGACAGCTCTGAGGCATCTGATTATAACCCGAATATGAAAAGTGCAAATGAGGAAGACAGCTATGAACGCCCGTTGGCACTTTCTGATAATGAAAAAGCTATGATCCAGCTTGCGAAAGAGCACAGCACAAAGGTTGTAGTTCTTCTGAATACAAACAATCCGGTTGAAATCGATGAGCTGAAAAATGATGATGAAATCGGTGCAATCCTGTGGGCTGGTGAGCCAGGTGCGAATGGATTCCTGGGTGTAGCAGATGTTATTTCCGGTGAGGTTAATCCATCCGGTCACATTGCTGATACTTATGCGGTAAATTCCACATCTGCTCCTGCAATGGTAAACTACGGTGTATATCTTTACACAAATAATTCCCAGGCTGGTTCCGATGCAGAGCTTACAGAAACAAATAAAGCAGACTGGTATCTGGTAGAGTCTGAAGGAATTTATACAGGTTATAAATACTATGAGACAAGATACGAGGATGAAGTTCTCGGACAGGGAAATGCAGATACTGCAGAAGGTGCTACAAGCGGTGATGCATGGGACTATGCAGCAGAAGTTTCCTATCCATTTGGTTATGGACTTTCCTATACTACCTTCGAGCAGAAGCTTGAATCTGTAGATGTACAGGTTGGTGGAACTGCAACAGCAAAGGTAAATGTAACAAATACCGGTGATGTTGCTGGTAAATCTGTTGTTCAGCTTTATGTACAGGCTCCTTATACAGAAGGTGGTCTTGAGAAATCTGCAATCCAGCTGATCGGTTATGGTAAGACTGCAGTTCTCGAGCCAGGTGCTTCCGAAGAGGTTACCGTTGAGTTTGATCCTCTTTACATGGCAAGCTACGACGAAGATGCTGTGAAAGAAAACGGTACACAGGGTGCATGGTCACTAGAGTCCGGTGATTACTACTTTGCAATCGGAAATGGTTCACATGAAGCATTAAATAATGTTCTTGCAAACAAAAACGGCAATGAAGACGAACTTGTAAAAACTGCTGATACAGATGAGATCAATGCAGATAATGCAATCAAATGGAACCTTGCAGATACAGATATTGAAACCTATTCTGCTGGTGTGGAGAATCAGCTTCAGGATATGGATATCAACAATCTGATTGAGAATACCGTTGAGTATACAACCAGATCTGACTGGTCAAAGGGCTGGGAACCTGTAGAGTCCCTTACACCTACTGAGGCAATGATGGTTGGTCTTACCGATCAGCTGTATGAGCTTACAGAAAATGACGGTGATGGAAATGGTATTACCTGGGGAGCTGATAATGGTCTGAAACTGATCGATATGATGAAGCTTGATGAAAACGGCAATTATGCCGGAGCAGTTGACTTCGATGATCCTATGTGGGATCAGCTAATGGATCAGATCACCCTTGATGAGGCAATCCAGTTTATTGAAAAAGCGGGTGATGATTTCGAAAACATCGATTCCATCCAGCTGGCAAGAACATACGCAAACGATGGTCCTCTGGGATATACTGGTGACCAGGTTGGCGGCTACTTCGTAAGATGGTCCAAAGACCTTTCAGACGAAGACTATTACACAGAAGAAACAGATGATAAGGCTACCTATCGTATGGCAACAATGCCAACAGAGCCGATTGTTGCAGCAACCTTTAACAAAGAGCTTGTTGAAAGAGAAGGCGAGCTTCTAGGAGAAGACGGTCTGTGGGCAAATGAGAGTTCTCTGTTTGCACCAGGTATGAATCTTCACAGAACTGTTTACTGCGGACGTAACCATGAGTACTATTCAGAGGATTCTGTGCTTATTGCTTATATGGGAAATGCTCTTACAAGCGGCCTGAAAAGCAAAGGTACCATGGCTGAGCCGAAGCATTTCGCATTTAACCATCAGGAAGCCAACCGTTCCGGTGTATCTACATTTATGACAGAGCAGGCAGCCCGTGAAAACGAGCTTCGTGGCTTCATGATGTGTATGAGCAGCAATAATGCACAGGGTGTTATGACAGCATTCAATCGTGCGGGAACTTCTTTCGTAGGTGCCTACAAGAATCTTCTTGAAGGTATTGCAAGAAACGAGTGGGGCTATCAGGGCTGGTTTGTAACCGATATGATCAACGGTGCAGACTACATGAACTGGAGAGATGTAACAGCAGCAGGCGGCGGTGGAACACTGACAACTTCTGCATATGATACTTCTGAAATCGGAGCTATGGCAAACTCTAAAAAGACAATTGAGAAGGATGTAAGCTTCCAGCAGATGATGAAGAAGAACATCAAGTATTTCCTGTATCAGCTGGTACAGAGTAATGCGATGAACGGAATCAGTTCCACAACTGAGATTCAGACGGTAAGAACCTGGTATCAGAATGCACTGACAGGTGCAGAGGCAGCATTTGCAGCACTTACCATTCTGTTCCTGATTATGACCATCCTGAAAACTGTTAAATCCAAAAAAGAAGCGTAATCGGAGGTGCGGATGATGAATAAGAATAAAAAATCAATCGGACTGTATCTGACGCTTGTAGCAGGCATTATTGCTATCGTAGAGGCTGTTTACTACGGTAAAGTAATGTACACATTCCAGCCGGTATATTATTTCCTGGCAGCAGCAATCGTCCTTGCGGTACTTTCCTTTGTACTGGTTGGTTTCAATAAAGTGATTACCGGTTTTATCCCGGTTGTAAATGCAGCATTAATGGCAAGCGCAGCGGTATGGAGCGCTTCCGTAATGGTAAACCAGATCGGATATGTAATTTCCGGACTGGACGGAATGGATACAATTATAAGCTTTATTATTTTCTGCAGTCTGGCAGTGGTTGGTATGATCCTTAACATCGTAGCTTCTTTCCTGCCAGTTGCCAAAGAGGCTGAGTAATAGAATCGGCAAAATATCTTCTGGAGACAGGCGCGTGGCGACCTGTTTCCGGGATGATAAAAGCTGGAAAAATGAACTACAGCAATTGCAAATATGTCCGGCATGATGTATTTGCCCAATGATTGTAAAAGGTTAACTGCACGGCATGCAGTTACAATAGAAAAGGAGAAAAAATCATGAAGAAAAAAGTTTTAGCACTTGTACTTGCAGCATCTATGGCAGCATCCATGGCAACAAGCGTTTCTGTATTTGCAGAGGCAGCTACAGCAACTGTAGCAGATCTTCCGGCTGAGGCACAGTTCGAGCCGAACGCAGACTACGATGAGTATACAGTAGTAGAGTATACCATCGAAGATATCCAGGCAGATCTTGTATGCACAGTTTCCACAAACAAAGATCACACAGAATTTTATCTTGAGTGCAACTTCTACGGCGATGACCAGATGACAAAGACAAAATACGACGGAAAAGAGTATACAGTAGAAGAAGACAAAACAGGCTTTATGAAAGGTGATACACCGGCAATCCTTGACAAAGCTCTTGAGCAGAACATCTGGGTTCCGATTGGAGATGCAGCTTCTGATGATGCAGCTTCTGATGATGCAAAAACTGACGATGCAAAAGCTGATGACGCTAAAGAAATCAAAGGTGTAACAGAAGATAAGCTTCCGGCAGAACCCATGTTTGAGGCAAACAAAGACTATGACAAATGGACAGTAGTAGAGTATACTATCGAAGACATTCAGGCAGATCTTGTATGCACTGTATCTGCAAAAGAAGATAACAGCGAATTCTATCTTGAGTGCAACTTCTACGGTGACGATCAGATGACAAAGACAAAATATGATGGAAAAGAGTTCACAGTAGAAGAAGATAAAACAGGCTTTATGAAAGGTGATACACCTGCAATTCTTGAGAAAGCAATTGAGCAGGATCTGTGGGTATACTTCGACAACGGTGCTGACGCAGCAGACGACGCAGAAGCTTCAGATGATGCAGCAGCAACAGATGGCGCTACAGCAGCTGATCTTCCTGCAGAGCCACAGTTCGAGCCAAACAAAGACTATGATGAGTACACAGTAGTAGAGTACACCATCGAAGACATCCAGGCTGACCTTGTTTGCACAGTATCTACAAACAAAGATCACACAGAGTTCTATCTTGAGTGCAACTTCTACGGTGATGACCAGATGACAAAGACAACCTATGACGGAAAAGAGTACAAGGTAGAAGAGGATAAGACTGGTTTCATGAAGGGTGACACACCTGCAATCCTTGACAAAGCTCTTGAGCAGAATATCTGGGTTACAATTGAGAAATAAGTGTTGACCATTTGGTAAAAAGATAAGCTTACACTTAAAAAATAATATACAGCATTTCGGCAATTGAGATGCTGCAGCGAGAAAGGTGCCTTTGCCATGGGGCACCTTTTTTGGTGACAAGATAGCTGCAAATATGATAAGATATATGGTAGTTACAAGCGATGATTTATGGGGGATTTGCTATGCTTAGAGTGGCAGTTGCAGAAGATAATCGGAAGGATCTGGAACGGATTTTAGGTTTTTTGAAGCGATATGGGGAAGATAGGAATGTACAGATAGAAGTTTCTGAGTACGCAGATGGAAGTGAGCTTTTAGAGCAATATCGTCCCTGTTATGATGTTGTATTTCTGGATATTGAAATGCCTCAGCTGAATGGCATGAAAACAGCCGAGAAAATACGTGAAACTGATGAAGAAGTAATTCTGATTTTTATTACCAATATGGCGAAATATGCGATTCGGGGATATCGGGTACAGGCATTGGATTATGTGTTAAAACCGATGAAATATGAAGCCTTTGTAGTAAAAATGGATAAGGTAAAACGACTGGCAGAGAAGAAAAAAGATACCAGCATAACTATAAAAAGTGGTGTGGCAATCCATCGGCTTCGAGTTTCTAATATTCTGTATGTAGAGGTGGTGCAGCATTTGCTTATTTTCCATACAGAGGATGGTGATTTTACCACAAGAGGCGTTTTAAGGGATGTAGAAGCTATATTGGAAGAAAATGGATTTTTTAAATGTAATAAATGCTATCTTGTAAATCTCCGTCATGTGCGAAGCGTATACGACGGGATGGCACTTGTTGGAAATGATCAGCTGCAGGTGAGCCGGGCAAGGAAGAAGGCTTTTGCTGAGGCTGTGGCAGATTATATTGGGAATATGCAGAGTATCTGAAGGAGACGAAAATGGAAAATTGGCTGCAGGGAATGGATGGATTTTCTTATTGTATGGAAATGCTGGCAGCGGCGTTTGGTTTCTTTATTTTTCTGAAAAAAAGAAATGGATTCTGGATCAGAATGGTGATTAGCATAGGAATTCTATTCCTGGGAAGCCTGTTGATTTATCCGTATTTTACAGATATTACTAATGTTTATAATTGGGTCTGGTTTATTTTTATTTTTGGACTTATTATAGTTTTATGTTATTTTTGCTGTGATATTATGTGGAACGATGCAATTA
>UMJY01049160.1_pt1 | contig 12913 bp, 14 predicted proteins | sample 1966191 | NCBI WGS metagenome assembly UMJY01 (sample SAMEA4836161, study PRJEB28245) | human gut metagenome | biome: gut microbiome; material: fecal sample | place: Denmark | collected 2008 | reverse complement strand
CGCCAGCGCCTACAACCCGCTGTTTATCTACGGCGGTTCGGGGCTTGGAAAAACCCACCTGCTGTACGCCATCGCCAGCGAGATCAAGGAAAGCCGCCCCAAAACCAACGTCATCTATGTCAAGGGCGAGGAATTTACCAACGAGCTGATCGCCGCCATCGGCAACGAGTCCACCCAGGACTTCCACGACAAGTACCGCCAGGCGGACGTGCTGTTAGTCGACGATATCCAGTTCATCGGCGGCAAGGAGAGCACCCAGGAGGAGTTCTTCCACACCTTCGATTCGCTCTACCAGGACAACAAGCAGATCGTCCTGACCTCCGACCGACCGCCCAAGGAGATCAAAACGCTGGAAGAACGGCTGCGCACCCGCTTCGAGTGGGGCCTGATCGCAGACATCCAACCGCCGGATTTTGAGACCCGCATCGCCATCATCAAGCGCAAGGCGGAGCTGTTGGATCTGGAAATCCCCAGCATTGTCGAGGAGTACATCGCCAACCACGTCAAAAACAATATCCGGCAGCTGGAAGGGGTCGTCAAAAAGCTCAACGCCTACAACAAGCTGGCGCAGACCCCTCCCTCCATCCTGCTCGCGCAGAGCGCCATCCGCGAAATCCTCACCGACAACCAGCCGATTCCGGTCACCGTCGAGCGGATCATCTCGGAGGTGGGACGCACCTTTGGGGTCAGCCCGGAGGATATCCGCTCCTCCAAGCGCTCCTCCCAAATCTCCAACGCGCGGCAGATCGCCATGTACGTCATCCGTGAGATCACCCAGATGTCGATGGCTGCCATCGGCAACGAGTTTGGCGGGCGCGACCACTCCACCGTCGTCTACGCAACCAGCCAGGTGGTCAAAAACATGAAGCAGGACACCAAGTATAAGGAAACTGTGGAGGATATCATCAAAAATATCCGCGATTCTTAAAAATGGCGGGGCGGTTCTTTTGTAAAAACCCGCCCCGTTTTTTTGTGCGCATCGATGTGGAAATTCGCTTTTTGTTGCACCTTTCCACCTCTTTTCAGCCCCTTCCGCTTTCCACATTTCACCTGTTTCCACGTCGCTTGCATCCCGTCCTCTCTCCTCTCCTTTTTGCCCCAATCGCTCAACTTGTTTTTAACATTTTCCACGAGGTTTTCAACTGTTTTCCGCATCCTGTTTTCTCCTCTCCACTTTTTCACAAAAAATATCGCGGCTTTTCCAAGGGTCTATTTTCGCTTTTTCCCCTTCATTCTGCGCATTTATATCGATTTTAACAAATCCACCGCTCCTACTACTATTACTATTCTTTTGATTCTTTCTTTCCTTCCCTTTCCATCATTGGAAGGCATGGTTTGAAAATCAAATTGCTAAAACATTTTGCAACCAGAAGGTAAAAGGCTTGCAGTCGGGATAAGGATTGACGGAATTTTTGTTCCACATCCACGCTCGCCTCTGTTTTTTCCGTGCGCACAGTCCTTGCAAGAAATCTTTTATTAGGCCTTTTTTTAAGGGCGGAAATATGTTATAATTATTTTTACAAATGCCCTCCCAGCCCTGATTGCCAAGGCTGAGGGATAGAATGGTTCGCTTTTTTAGTTTTAAGGAGGAACTCCCCATCATGAAAATTATCTGCGAAAAGGACCTTTTGGTCGAAGCAGTTTCCAATGTGGCGCGCGCTGCCTGCGCCAAATCGCCGGTTCCGGCGCTGGAAGGCATCCTGCTCAAGGCGCAGGATGGTCAGCTGCAGCTGACCGGCTACGATCTGGAGCTGGGCATCGTCACCACCATCGAGGCCAAAACCGAGCAGCCCGGCCAGCTGATCCTGTCAGCCAGACTGCTGCTGGACATCATTCGCCGCATCCCGGCGCAGACGGTCAGCATCCTCTCGGATGAGCGGGACCTGGCGACCATCCGCGGCGGCGCTTCGGAATTTACCATCCCGGGACTCAACGCGGAGGAATATCCGGAGCTGCCAAACTTTGAGCAGCAGTCGGATCTGGTGCTCAAACAGGGCGTGCTCAAGTCGATGATCGACCAGACGCTGTTTGCCATCGCGACCACCGACTCCAAGCCGGTGCACACCGGTTCGCTGTTCGACGTCAAGGACTCCTGCGTCACCCTGGTTTCGGTGGACGGCTACCGGCTGGCGCTGCGCAGGGAGCCGATTGTCTCCGACCTGACCACCCGCTTTATTGTGCCGGGCAAAACGCTGGCGGAGATCTCCAAGCTGCTCAAAGAGGAGGACGAGGAGGCTTATCTTGCGCTGTCGCAGAAGCACATCGTCTTCCGCATCGGCGGCTACTATGTCGTTTCCCGCCTGCTGGAGGGCGAATTCCTCGACTACAATGCGGCCATCCCGAAGGTCAGCAAGACAACGGTTAAAATCAATACCCGCAGCCTGACCGACGCGGTGGAGAGAACTTCTCTGCTGATCTCCGACCGGCTGCGCAGCCCCATCCGCCTGTCCGCGATGGACCAGAAGGTGCAGCTGAACTGCTCGACCTCGATGGGCAAGGCGCACGACGAGGTGGACTGCGAGATGAGCGGCGAGGCGGTCAGCATGGGCTTTAACAACAAGTATCTGATGGACGCGCTCAAGGCCTCCGACTGCGATATGGTCAAGCTGGAGATTAACGGCGCGCTCTCTCCAATGCGGATTCTGCCGCTGGAGGGGGAGAGCTTCCTGTTCCTGGTGCTGCCAGTGAGGGTGAAGAACGATGACTAATACCGAGAAAGTTTTAATTACAACTGAGTTTATCAAGCTCGATTCTTTTTTGAAGTACGCGGGTTTGACCGATACTGGCGGACAGGCCAAGGAGATGGTGCTGGAAGGAATGGTGAAGGTCAACGGGGAAGTCTGCACCATGCGGGGGAAAAAAATCCGCCCCGGTGACGTGGTGGAGGCAGCTGGCCGGCGCTTTGAGGCGGCTGCAGAGTAAAGCAGGAGGGAAAAACGGGTGAGGCTTGCAAGCATTGAGCTGAACAATTTTCGCAATATTGCTGCGATGCAGCTGAATGCGGTGCCGGGGGTCAATGTCATCCACGGGGAAAACGCCCAGGGAAAGACCAACATCATCGAGGCGATCTGGCTGTTCACCGGCGCCAAGAGCTTCCGCGGCGCCAAGGACAAGGAGATGCTCCGCTTTGGGCAGAAGAAATGCAGTGTCCACACCGTTTTTGCCACCGCCATGCGGGAACAGACCGCCTCGATCGAGCTGTTTGCTCCCAGCCAGTCACTGCTGGAGAAAAAGTCGAAGTCGGTCCACCTCAACGGCGTCCCGCTGGAAAGCGCGGCGGAGCTTGCCGGGCAGTTTTACGCGGTGGTCTTTTCGCCGGCGCACCTGTCGCTGGTGCGGGAGGGGCCGGCCTTCCGACGCAAATTCCTGGACACCGCCATCGGCCAGCTCATGCCAAAGTACAGCCATTACCTGCGCGAGTATCAGCGCATCCTGCTGCAGCGCAACACCCTGCTCAAGGACGTTGCCCAGTTTCCGCAGCTGCAGGACACGATGGATGTCTGGGAGGAAAACCTGGCCAAAGCGGCCGCTTCGGTCGCTTTTTGCAGGGCGCGGTATGTGGAGCGCATCCGCCCGAAAGCCGCGCAGGTCTATGAGGGGATCTCCTCCGGGCGGGAAAGAATGGATCTGAGCTATCAGTGCGGTCTCAAGGACGCCCATCTGTGCACCCGGGAGGAGCTGCGTGCCTTTTACCGGGAGGAGCTGCTGCACGACCGCAAGGAGGATATCCAGCGGGGAAGCACCCGCAGCGGCCCCCAGCGGGACGACCTGGAGATCCTGGTCAACGAGGTTCCCGCGCGCCTGTACGGCTCACAGGGGCAGCAGCGCAGCAGTGTGCTGGCTTTAAAGATGGCCGAGTGCAGCATGGTGGAGGAGACCACCAGCGAAGCCCCCATCGTCCTGCTGGACGATGTGATGAGCGAGCTGGACGCGGGCAGGCGGGATTACCTGCTCAACCATCTGGACAACTGGCAGGTGTTTGTCACCTGCTGTGACGACGAGAGCTTTCGGGAACTGCGCAACGGCCGGAGCTTTTTGATCGATGCCGGTCAGCTGCAGCGGACCGAGGATTTTTAAAGGAGGCGGAAAGGATGTATCTGCATCTGGGACAGGATGTGGTGGTGCGCAGCCGCGACATCATCGGCATCTTCGACATTGAAAACACCTCGGTCTCCAAGATCACCAAGGAGTATCTGGGCGGCAAGGAGAAGGAGCATCGGGTAGTGAACGTCTCGACCGAGCTGCCAAAATCCTTCATCGTCTGCAGCAGCGGAGACGGACGGGAAAAGGGGGAGATCACCGTCTACATTTCGCAGATTTCCTGCTCCACCCTCAAAAAGAGAAGCGGCTTTGTGCAGCGGCTGGGGATGCTGTAAGAAAAAGGGAAAAAACGGGACCGACGGCTGTGGAATGCGGCCGGCGGTCCTTTTTGTGCTGCCCTTCATTTTGCGGGAAAAAGGAGAAGAAAAAAGTGGGAAAAATGCGGGCGGCAAGGGGAAAAAAGGCAAAAAACGCGCCCTTTTCTGACCTTTTTCAAAAAAGCCCATATAGAAGAAAGAAATCCGCCAAAAAACATTGTAAAGACAGGGGATTTTATGCTATAATAAAAAGGTATTCGGAAACGAAAAACCCTGATGCTGCCGCGCTTTTTCCGCCGTTTTTTCACAAGGAAACAGGGGTGGAAAAGAGAGGAGAAAACGCACCGGCGGACAGGGCTTTGAAACGATAAAATGATGGAGGGAATCACTTTGGAAAATACACCTGAAAAAAATCCGGCAGTGACCGAAAAGTATGATGCCAGTGATATCCAGGTCCTGGAGGGACTGGACGCGGTGCGCAAGCGCCCTGGCATGTACATCGGTTCCACCGGGCCGCAGGGTCTTCATCACCTGGTCTATGAGATTGTGGACAACGCCATCGACGAGGTTATGGCCGGGTACTGCACCAAGATCCTGGTCGACCTGCTGCCGGGGGACATTGTGCGCGTCAAGGATAACGGCCGCGGCATCCCGGTTGGCATCCAGCCAAAGCTGGGCATCCCGGCGGTGACGGTTGTCTTTACCGTGCTGCACGCCGGCGGCAAATTTGGCGGCGGCGGATACAAGGTGTCCGGCGGACTGCACGGCGTAGGCGCTTCGGTCGTCAACGCCCTGTCCGAGTGGCTGGAGGTGGAGGTCTGCGACGGGCACTACCGCTATTACCAGCGCTTTGAGTACGGCAAGCCGGTCTGCGATCTGCAAAGAATGGAGCCGACCACCGAGACCGGTTCCCAGATCGCCTTTAAGGCCGATCCGCAGATCTTCACCGAAACCACCACCTACGACTATGAGGTGCTGTTAAAGCGGCTGCGGGAGCAGGCGTTCCTCAACGGCGGTGTCAACATTACCTTCACCGACCAGCGCGGCGAGCAGCCGGTGGGCGAGGTGCTGCACTATCAGGGCGGCATCCGCAGCTTTGTCACCTACCTGCACGAGCGCAAGAAAAATATCTGGGATGTGCTGCACGAAGACGTCATCTATTTTTCCGGCGAGGGCGACCGCTCCACCGTCGAGGTGGCGCTGCAGTACAACGACAGCTACAACACCACCCTGCTCTCCTTTGCCAACGACATCCACACCGGGGACGGCGGCACCCACGAGATCGGTTTCCGCACAGCCCTCCTGAAGGCGTTTAACGACTACGCCAAAAAGACCGGTGTCTTTAAAAAGGAGAGCGACAAATACAGCGTGGAGGACGTCCTGGAGGGCCTGACGGCGATTATCTCGGTCAAGCTGGAGGAAGCGCAGTTTGAAGGACAGACCAAAACAAAACTCGGCAACACCGAGATCCGGTCGCTGGTCTACCGCATCACCTATGACAAGATGAGCACCTACTTTGAGGAGAACCCGGCCACGGCCAAGGTCATCATGGAAAAGGCGCTGACCGCCGCCCAGGCGCGCGAGGCTGCCCGCCTGGCCCGCGACCGCACCCGCGAGCGCAAATCCGCCCTGGAGGGCGTCAGCCTGCCGGGCAAGCTGGCCGACTGCTCCGACCACGACAACGTCTGCACCGAAATCTATATCGTCGAGGGAGACTCGGCGGGCGGTTCGGCAAAGCAGGGCAGGGACAGCTCCTTCCAGGCCATCCTGCCGCTGTGGGGCAAGATGCTCAACGTCGAGCGCGTCAAGCTGGATAAGGTCTACACCAACGAGAAGCTGCTGCCGGTCATCACCGCGCTGGGCTGCGGGGTTGGCGACGAGATCGACCTGGAAAAGCTGCGCTACGGCAAGGTCATCGTCATGGCCGATGCCGATGTCGACGGTTCGCACATCCGCACGCTGCTGCTGACCTTCTTCTTCCGCTTCATGCGCCCGCTGATCGAGCAGGGGCACATCTATCTGGCACAGCCGCCGCTGTTTAAGCTCTCCCGCGGCAAAAAGGTGCGCTACGCCTATTCGGACGCGCAGCGCGACCAGTACATCGCGGAGCTTGGCGCCGATGGCGGCAAGGTGGATATCCAGCGCTACAAAGGTCTTGGCGAGATGGACGCCGAGCAGCTTTGGGAGACCACCATGGACCCGGAGCGCCGCACCATGATTCAGGTGACCATGGCCGACGCCGAGCGGGCTGACGAGATCTTCACCATCCTGATGGGCGACAAGGTTGCCCCCAGAAGGGAGTTCATCGAGCAGAACGCCAAATTTGTCAACAATCTGGATATCTAGGAGAGCCCGGTTATGAAAAAAGAAAACGTACAGAACACATCTGAGAAGCGCTCGGTCAACGATTTTGAGCACCGCATGACCATCCAGCTGACCGAGCAGCACTACATCGACTATGCCATGGCCCATTCGCAGGATCAGATCAAAAAGGGCCGCCAGCGGGCCATCCTGTGGGCGGTGCTGTTCACCGTTGTGGGCTGTGTGGCCATCTACCGCGGCGCCTTTATGGAGGGGTGGATGTCGGAAATCTACCTGGTGGCCGGCGTGCTGATGATCGTTTTTCAGCTCTTTAACCTGTTTTATAACTTTGTCATGTTTCCCATCGCGCTGCGGCATTCGGTTTCCAAGGAGCTCAAAAAGGATACGAGCCTGCTGGAACCGATGGAATACGCCTTCGAGCCGGATAAGATCGTCTGCTTTTTAAATGGCAGGCACCGCAGCACCACCTTGTGCAGCGAAATCTTTGAGGTGGAAAAAAACGATCAGACGCTGGTGCTCAAGATCAAAAACGGCAAGAGAATCATCATCCCAAAAACCGCGCTGGAGCAGGCGGACCCGGTGATCCGCGAGCAGGTGGCAGCGCTGGGAAAATAGAGAGGGACCCCAACACATCAAACAAGGAAAGAGGGCTAAATCATGCAACCGCTTGAAGAGAAGATGGAACAGCAGCAGGAACAGCTGGAACAAAACGAGGAGATGGAGCAGGCACAGGAACAGGAGCAGCTGGAGGAGACCTCGCAGAACGACGCTCCGGAAGGCTACCGCATCGACTTTGCGGTGCGCTATGTCGATATTTTTGAGGGGCTGGAGGCCACCGACAAGGCCGACGGCACCAACAAAAAGCCAAAGCGCCTGTTTGTGATCCTGACGCTGTTGATGTGCGCGCAGGTCATCTGGTATGCCTACAGCGGCAACGGCTTTGCGCTGGTCTTTGCCATTGTGCTGGGCGCCATGGCGCTGGTGCTGCGAAACAGTTACCAGAAGGCCAACCGCGCGATTGCAAAGGCCTTTGAGGAGGAGGGCGACCAGCGTGTCATTGTGGGGGAGGAGAAGCTCTACCTGAACGAAAAAGAGGTCGCCTACAGCGAGATTGCCCATTGCTATCAGCTCAAGCATTGCTTCTCGATTGTCTATCAGGGCAACCACGTCTATGTCATCCCCAAAAGTGTGCTGAATGTGGAGCAGGCGCAGGAGCTTGCCAGCCTGATGCAGCAGAAGGCGCCGCAGGCTTATCACGATTTGACCCAGAAATAGTCTTGCCGGCTTGTGTGGAAAGGAATGAGAACAGATGAATACATCGGGTGAAAACCTGATCCAAAAAGATATTGAGCAGGAGATGAAGGATGCCTATCTGGATTACTCCATGTCGGTCATTGCCAGCCGCGCTCTGCCGGACGTGCGGGACGGTCTGAAACCGGTTCACCGCCGCATCCTGTACACCATGTACGGCAACGGCCTGTACCCGGAGCGCGCCTTCCGCAAGTGCGCGGACACCGTCGGCAACGTGCTGGGCCAATACCACCCGCACGGCGACGCCTCGGTTTATGACGCGCTGGTGCGCCTGGCGCAGGACTTTTCACTGCGCTATCCGCTGGTGCACGGCCACGGCAACTTCGGTTCGATCGACGGCGACCCGCCGGCGGCTTACCGATACACCGAGGCCAAGATGAGCAAAATCTCGATGCGGATGCTCACCGACATCGATAAAGAGACGGTCGATTTCCGGCCAAACTATGACGACCGCCTGCAGGAGCCGGTGGTTCTGCCCAGCCGCTTCCCGAACCTTTTGGTCAACGGCTCGACCGGCATCGCGGTCGGCATGGCGACCAACATTCCGCCGCACAACCTGGGCGAGGTCATCGACGGCGTCTGCTGCCTGCTGGATAATCCCAACGCCAGCCTGGAGCAGCTGATGACCCACATCAAGGGCCCGGACTTCCCGACCGGCGGTATCATCATGGGGCGCTCCGGTGTGCGCGCGGCCTACGCGACCGGCCGCGGCAAGATCACCCTGCGCGCCAAGACCCACATTGAGGAGATGAAGAACGGCCGCGAGCGGATTGTCGTCACCGAGATCCCCTACATGGTCAACAAGGCGCGCTTAATCGAGCGCATCGCGGAGCTGGTCAAGGAGAAGAAGATCGATCAGATCAGCTATATCCGCGACGAGTCCAGCCGCAAGGGCATGAAGATCGTCATCGAGTTAAAGCGGGACGCCAACGCACAGATTGTCTTAAATCAGCTGTTCTCCTACACCCAGCTGCAGGACACCGTCGGCGTCATCATGCTGGCGCTGGTGGGCGGCGAGCCAAAGACGCTCACCCTGCACCAGATGCTGGACGAATACATCAAGTTCCAGGAAGAGATCATCACCCGCAGGACCATCTTTGACCTGAAAAAGGCCAAGGAGCGCGCCCACATTTTGGAAGGCTTGATGACCGCGCTGGACTACATCGACGAGGTCATCTCGATTATCCGCTCCCACTACACCGTGCAGGAAGGCAAGGCTGCCTTGATGGAGCGGTTTGGTCTGGACGACGTGCAGGCGCAGGCCATTGTGCAGATGCCGCTGGGCCGTCTGGCAGGGCTGGAGCGCGAGAAGATCCAGGCCGAGGTGGATGAGCTGCACGCCAAGATTGCCGAGTACAACGCCATCCTGGCCGACGAGAAGAAGGTCCGCGCCATCGTCAAGGAGGAGCTGCTGGAAATCAAGGAGAAGTTCAACGACCCGCGCCGCACCGAGCTTGCCGCGGTGGAGGGCGAGGTCGACATCGAGGACCTGATTCCGCAGGAGGAGTGCGTGGTCACCCTGACCCACTTTGGCTACCTCAAGCGCCAGCCGCTGGACGTCTACAAGACCCAGCGCCGCGGCGGACGCGGCATCAGCGGCATGAGCCGCCGTGATGAGGACTTTGTCAGCGAGATCTACACCTGTTCCACCCACGATTACCTGATGTTCTTCACCAACAAGGGCAAGGTTTACCGCATCAAGGGATATGAGATTCCGGAAGGCTCCCGCAGCTCGCGCGGAACCAATGTGGTCAACATCCTGCCGCTGGAGCAGGAGGAGAAGATCACCTGCGTCATCAAGACCGGCGACATCGCGGCGGAGGATAAGTACTACGTCATGGTTACCCGCCACGGCGTCATCAAGCGCACCGAATACAACGCCTACATGAACGTGCGCAAGAGCGGCCTGATCGCCATCAACCTCGACGAGGGCGACGAGCTGGCGTGGGTGAAGATCACCGGCGGCAGCGACGACATCATCCTGGCGACCGAAAAAGGCATGAGCATCCGCTTTAACGAGCAGGATGCCCGCTCGATGGGCAGAACTGCCCGCGGCGTCAAAGCCATCACCCTGGAGGAGGGCGATGAAGTAATCGGCATGGTGGTCGCCGAAGCGGGCAAGGACATCCTCACCGTCTCCAGGTCCGGCCTGGGACGCCGCACCGACCTCTCCGAGTACCGCCTGCAGTCCAGAGGTGGCAAGGGCCTGCGCAACTACTACTGCGACAAGAACGGTCCGGTAGCGGGCTTTGAGAAGGTGGACGACAACAACGACATCATGCTGATTACCGACAGCGGCGTCATCATCCGCATCCCGGCCGATCAGATTTCCCAGCAGTCCCGTTACGCCGGCGGCGTCAAGGTGATGAAGGTCGACAATGAGACCAGCATCATCGGCATCGCGGCGGTGGAAAAAGACGATGAATCTGAAGGTTCAGCGTCGCCAAATGCTGACGCATTTGCAAAAGGAAAGGCAGAAGCGGAATCTGACGCTGAGGCTGCAGAAGCGGAACTGCCGCAGGGCACCGAGCAGGAGCGCGAGCAGATCGGGCGTCTGCTGGACGCGGCCAACCGCGAGGACGAAGAAGAATAAAATAATTTTGCCGCAGGGCAAGCTGCAAAAAAGGAGGAAGGCTTAAAAGGGCCTTCCTCCTTTTTTGTGTCAAAAAATTTGTCCTCCTATCTTGACAAAATGTAATGAAGCAGTTACAATAAAGACATAATCACTTCGTTATATTTTGGAAGGGAGCGGTGACATTGATCTACAACCGCATCAAGGTGCTGCGGGCCGAGCGGGACTGGACGCAGGCGGATTTGGCGGACCGGGTCGGGATTTCCCGCCAGGCGGTGATCTCGATCGAAAAGTATAAGTACACCCCGTCGCTCGAGCTGGCCTTCAAGATTGCAGAGGCCTTCGGCGTCTCGATCGATCAGGTGTTTGAGCACCGGGAAGAGGAGGAAGAATAGGATGAACGAGCAGATTGTTTTGTTGATTTTGCTGATTGCGGCCCTTGCCGTGACGCTGGGACTTTACATCCTCAAGGCCAGAAAAGAGGTGCAGTATAAGGGTGACGAGCGCTGGGAGACCATCCAGGTCAAGGCCGGCGACGCGGCCAACTGGGCCAACACCATCCTGCTGGTGCTGCTGATCGTTTTGCAGGTGGTGGTGGACACCCAGGCGACCATCACCATCCAGCGGGCCATCACCTGCGCGCTGCTCTTTATCGGGCTGCGCAACCTGCTGGAGCTGGCAGCGACGCTGTACTTTGACCGGCAGATGTGAGGAGGGGCATAGGATGAGCAGAAAAATCATGAGCGTGATGCTGACAGCGGCCTTGTGGATTGCCGCCCTATCTTTGGTGGGGGCAATCGTCCTTGACCCGGCAGGCGAGCACGACCTGCTGCCCGCGCTGGTGGTCGCGGCGGGCTTTGTGGCGCTGAGCAACGACAAAAGAAAAGAGCAGGGCGGCTCCGTTTAGAGAAATGCTTTTGGCAGAGAAGGAGGCTGCGAGGGTCAGATGGAGCTTGGACTGAAAAGAGGAACGGTCAGGTTGGTGGAGCATCAGTCCCAATGGGAGGAGGATGCAAAGGATGTCATCAAGCTGCTCAAACAGATCCTGGGGGAGACAGCTGTGGACATCCAGCATGTCGGCAGCACGGCAATCCCGTCGATTCACGCCAAGCCGATTGTGGATATTGCAGTGGCTGTGAGAAATTTTGACGACCTGCAGCCCTATGTCGAGGTGCTGGAGCGGCACCGGATTGTTTTTCGGGGGAAGGTGGTCGACGGGGATATCCTGTTTGTGATGGGGGAGAAGGATATGCGGACCCACCACATCCATGTCGTGCAGTGGAACGGGCCGAGCTGGAACCACTACATTGCTTTTCGGGACCACCTCAATGCGCATCCTGAAAAGGCGATGCTGTATGACGCCCACAAACAAAGGCTGGCGGCGCAGTTTTCCGGCGACCGCATCCACTATACGGCAGGAAAGGAGCCAATCATCCAACTCCTGCTGGCCGAAGCGGAGCGGTGGAAGCAGCAAGGCGCGGGAAAAGCGGATTGATTGCATCGGTCAAAACGGACGGAAGCTGTGAGAAAACCGAAGCAGGAAATTTTGAAAAAGAGAAAAATAAAACCCCGGCATCCACACCAATAAGCGTGGATCCCGGGTTTTCTTCTTAGCTCTCTTATGGACGGGCTGCTTTTTGGGGGGCGGCGTCTTTGTTTTCCGGTGAACCTTTCGATCAGCCAGTCGGCAATATCTCCCCCAAAATCGGCGAGCAGGTCGAACAGGATGGACATGAGGCATCTCCCTTTTAATAATTGCGCTTATTGTCCTCTGCCCTGGCGGCGGCGATCATCTTCATCTCGATCCAGCGCTCCTTGGTGATGAGCACCTGGCGGGGTTTGCTGCCCTCGAACGGGCCGATGATGCCCTTTTCCTCCATGGCATCCATCAGGCGGGCGGCACGGGCATAGCCGAGCTTTAAGCGCCGTTGCAACATCGAGGTGGAGGCCTGTCCGGTCTCGACCACAATCTCGATGGCGCTGGGCAGCATCTCGTCCTCGTCCGAGAAGCCGCCTCCGTCGTCCTTATCCTTGCCCTTCTTTTTGTCGGCGACGGCGTGGCGGTCGATCTCCTGCAGAATCTGCTCGTCATAGGTCATCTTCTGGCCGGACTGCTTGATGAATTCGACAATCCGCTCCACCTCCCCGTCGGTGACAAAGCAGCCCTGCACGCGGGTCGGCTTGGAGGCGCCGATGGGGGAGAAGAGCATGTCGCCGCGGCCCAACAGCTTTTCCGCGCCGCTGGCGTCCAAGATGGTGCGGGAGTCGATCTGCGAGGAGACCGCAAAGGCGATGCGGGAAGGGATGTTGGCCTTGATGACGCCGGTGATGACGTCGACCGAGGGGCGCT
>UMJY01066371.1_pt1 | contig 12971 bp, 12 predicted proteins | sample 1966191 | NCBI WGS metagenome assembly UMJY01 (sample SAMEA4836161, study PRJEB28245) | human gut metagenome | biome: gut microbiome; material: fecal sample | place: Denmark | collected 2008 | reverse complement strand
CTGTGCCACGGCACTCGCCACCATGCTTCGCGGGAAGACGTTCGACGAGGCCCTCGCCATCACCAAGGAGGAGATCCTTGAGGCGGTCGGCGGTCTGCCGAACGGCCGCAAGTACACGCTCACCTATGCGGTGGAGGCCGTGCGCGCGCTGATTGGCGACTACCTGCTGCGTATCAAGGGATATGAGATCACCCAGCTCAATGAGGTTGTTCGCTGCGAGAGCATGTGCCCGAACTGCCTTCTCACCGAGAATTGCTCCCTGCGTGACGAGCGTGTCGACCAGGAGCTGCGTGAGGCGGGAGAAATCGAGTAGAGTGTGCGGCCGCCGTGGTGGCCATCGGGTGTGCACTGCGACGGGTGCGCGTTTCCCCAACACCCCGTGAATCAAGGCATTATTCTCCAAATAGAATAATGAGCATCTGGGGTTTAAACGTTTTATTCAGGCATAATTGAACCTGTCTGTATGTGCGCATTTTCGCCATGCGCGCAGCTTTTACGTTCCATGGGCGCAAGCGCGCCCGTGAAGCCTTTTGGGGAGGGAACTATGAAAGAGAACACCGCCATGGAGCAGGTTGGCTCCGGTGCGGACCGTCTCGACTCCTTCTTTACCCGTCGTGGGTTTGTGAAGGTGTCGGGCGCGTTCGTGGCGGGCATGGTGGCGCTGGGGCTGCTCCCGGATACCGCCGCTGCTGCCCCCACGAGCTCCAAGGGCGAGGTCGACTACTATGCGACCCCGGCCCACGTGCTCAAGGTCAACCGTGCCCGCTGCACCGGCTGCCAGCGCTGCGAGATGATGTGCACGCTCAAGAACGACGGCGCCTCTCAGCCCGCTGCCGCCCGTATCCACGTGCACGACGGCCTGCAGTTCGGCTCCGACTGGGAGTCCTGCGACGGTCTGTTCTACTCGTGCGAGTGGCAGATCCGCGCATGCCACATGTGCACCACCGCCCTGTGCCAGACCTCGTGCCCGCACGCTGCCATCGTGACCCTCGAGGACGGCACCCGCACCGTCGACCCCGAGAAGTGCGTTGGCTGCGGCACCTGCGTCGCCGCCTGCCCGTGGCACATGCCCGTGGTCAACACCGAGACGCACAAGTCCACCAAGTGCGTTGCCTGCGGCCGCTGCGCCGAGCAGTGCCCCAACGGCGCTCTCGAGCTCATCAAGTGGGAGAACGTTAACCACTCCTCCGGCCCCACCCGTTCCGAGATCAAGTGGCCCTACGTCAGCGAAGTCCAGGACTTCGTCGGCGGCGGCAAGATCGCCCAGTAAAGGAGAAGCGCAATGGCTGAAACCTCTTACGGTTGGGCTGGCTGGATCGCCCGCGTCAACCTCACGAGCGGAGATATCACCGAAGAGTCCGATGTCGAGATGCAGAAGGACTACATCGGTGGCATGGGCTTCGCGAACAAGATCATGTACGACGAGGTCGGCCCCGAGGTCGATTGGATGGACGAGGAGAACAAGGTCGTTCTCGCCGTCGGTCCTCTGACCGGTTCCGGCGTGCCGCTGGCGGGTCGCTCCACCTGGGCGTCCCTGTCCACCTTCACCACCGACCACCTCGTGGTCGACATGCACTGCGGCGGCCAGCTCGGCGCTATGCTCAAGTACTCCGGCCACGACGGCCTGATTATCGAGGGCAAGGCCGACAAGCCCTGCTACATCTTCATCGATGACGACAAGATCAGCATCGAGGACGCCTCCGCCCTGTGGGGCAAGGGCACCCGCGAGACCACCGAGGCCCTGTGCAAGAAGCACGGTGCCGAGTGCTGCGTGGCCGCCATCGGCCTCGCCGGTGAGAACCTGCTGCCCTACGCCTGCGTGATGAACACCCGTTCCCACTCCGCCGGCGCCGGCCTGGGTGCCGTCCTCGGCTCCAAGAACCTCAAGGCCGTCGTCGTCCGCGGCACCAAGGCCTGCCACGTCGCCGACCCGCAGATGGTCGCCGACCTGTCCGACTACATGATCTCCCAGGTCATCGGCTCCAACAACAACCACGTCGTGCCGAGCACCCAGCAGTCCTGGGCCGAGTACTACGACGCCGGTTCCCGTTGGACCGCTCGCAAGGGCCTCTACTGGGCTGCCGCCGAGGGCGGTCCCATCGAGACCGGCGAGCCCAAGCCGTTCGAGCCCAACACCATGGGCTATCGCTGCATGAAGTCCACCAAGGACATGGGCCCCGCTGCTGAGAAGTACACGGTCAAGATGGCCGGCTGCCACGGCTGCCCCGTGCGCTGCTACGCTCAGGTCCACGTGCCCTACGTGCAGGAGAAGACCGGCTACGAGTCCCAGGGCAACACCTGCGTCCCTGGCTTCCCGTTCTCTGCCTACATGCAGTCCTTCCTCAAGGCCGAGGGCATCTTCGAGGAGGACGGCAAGACGCTGTCCGACCTCTCCGTGAGCTACAACATGCTCATTTCCGCCACCGTCGACGACCTGGGTCTGTGGTGCAACTACGCTCAGCTCTACCGCGACCTGGCTTACACCTACTCCGCCGGCATCCTGGACAAGCACGTCCCGGCCGAGCAGATGGCCGAGTACAACTTCGACGCCATCATCCACGGCCAGGATCCCTCGAGCTTCGTCAAGATCCTGCTCGACATCGCCTCCAACGACGTTGAGAACAAGCCGATCTCCCTGCTCGGCCATGGTCCCATCGTGTGGGCCAAGGAGTGGGATTGCATGGATTGGTTCGACAACGCCAAGTCCGCGCTGATCAACTACCGCGGTTGGCCGGTCCACCACTCCATCGAGACCTTCGGTCAGGTCGGCGGTCTGTACAACATGATGTTCAACCGCGACGACATGATCCACTCCGCCGTCAACTTCCACGGCTGCGGCCTGCCGTATGAGCTCAAGGAAGAGATGGCGACCGAGATGTGGGGCAAGGGCGCCATCGATCCGGTCAAGGATTACACCGAGATGAACGAGGCCAAGGCCGAGTTCGCCTGGTGGAGCATCGTGACCGACGTCCTGCATGACTCCCTGGTCCTGTGCAACTGGGTGTGGCCGATGGCCATGGCCCCTGCCAAGGAGCGCAACTACCGCGGTGACCTGGACCTTGAGGCCCAGTTCTACACTGCCGTCACCGGCCAGAAGGTCACCATCGACGACCTGTACAAGGCCGGCGAGCGCATCATGACCCTCCAGCGTGCCAACACGGTCCGCGGCATGAAGGACAAGGACGGCAACGTGGGCTGCAACGACCTGCGCGGCGTCCACGACGTCATCACCGAGTGGGTCTTCGAGAAGGATCCCGAGATCGAGCCCTTCACCCCCGGTACCGACAAGATGGAGCGTAAGGACTGGAAGAAGGCCCTTACCATGCTCTACAAGCGCTTCGGTTGGGACGAGAAGCTCGGCTGCCCGACCAAGGAGTGCCTGAAGGACCTCGGTATGGACGACGTCGCCGAGGACCTCGAGTCCCGCGGCCTGCTCACCGAGGGTGGCGTTGCCTTCGACAAGCGCACCCGCACTTACGATCACATTCTCGAGAAGTACTGCGGCGACAACCCGGCGCTGTCCGCTTAAGTCGCTTGAGGTAGAGGAGCAACTATGGCTGATGAGACCAAGGAGACGAGCGTGGCCGAGACCGCGTCCGAGACTCCCAAGAAGAAGCGCGACTGGAAGGGCAAGCGTCTTCCCATCGTGATCGCCGCCGTCGTGGCTGTGACGGTTCTCGGTGTCGCCGGCTGGGCCTGGCGCGCCACCCCCGGCTACTGCGACGCCCTGTGCCACAGCACCATGGGCAAGTACTACGACACGTTCGAGAATCAGACTGATTCCCTGGCGTTCGCTCACAAGGGTGTTGTGAACGGCAAGTGCCTGGACTGCCATGAGAACACGCTCGGAACTTCCGTGCGCATGGCTCAGTCCCAGCTCACGGGCAACCATGAGACCCCGCTCGCCAAGGTGACCTACACCAACGAGTTCTGCCTGCAGAACGGTTGCCACGCGGGCGCCGGCATCATGCCCGGTGCGAGCGAGTCCTCCACCAAGGATCTTGCTTTCGACCCGCACAGCGACTTCCACGGCGTGCAGCAGTGCAATTCCTGCCATCGCATGCATGACCAGAGCGTCTTTACCTGCGCCGGCTGCCACCAGGTTGGTGCCTGGGAGGGCGAGGGCGGCATCCCCGAGGGTTGGACCAAGCAGGATCTTGGCGACGGCCAGCAGGGCGCCGTGCCGGACGGCTGGACCACGCCGTTCCTGTTCGAGGCCGCCGAGTAATTTCGGCAGGCCGCGATTCGACAGGCTGCGATTGAGCACCAAGAAAGGGCGGGCCTTTGGGCTCGCCCTTTTTTATATGGTGAGGGTGCGTCTTGCGCTTGTAGGGAGGTGCCGGCTGCGCATATAGCCCTGACGGATGGGGTCGGCGTTGATGTTACGGTATGATGTCGCATTGGCAGACGACGCACGTTCGAAAGGGCGATTTGGTGGATAGGGCGGAAACCCGCATGGCGATCAGGCAGGCGGTCATCGCAGAGATGCAGGTCAGTGATATTCCCGACATCAGCATCACTCGCCTATGCGCGCGTGCCAAGGTGTCCCGCTCGACCTTCTACCGGTATTACGACTCGGTGGACGATGTGGTCAAGCAGACCGAGGACGAGCTAATTGATTCCCTCAGGAGGGCAAGCCGCTTCGATTCCACCACCATGGCCTGTGGGGACTTCGGTGCCCTGAATGCGAGTGCCGGTGATTTGGCTCGTGCCGAAATCCTCTACGAGGCGAGGGATTTCATCGTTGCGGTGACTGGCATACACGGGGACCCCTCTTTTGCGACAAAAGCCGCGAATCTCATCTTCGAAAACGTCCGTCAGGTTATGGGTCCATATATCGACAAGGCTCCTAACAGTGACTTTGTCTATGAGTTTTTTAAAGCGGGGCTTTTCAGCATGGTGAGCCATTGGCTCAATCGACGACCTGATTTGACTCCGGACGAAATGCACGACGTCATCAAGGACTTCTACGCGAACATGCGGAAGATGATTTAGGGCTTTTGACCCCTTTGTTGTTTACATCGCCTCAACCGGCGATTAAAGATTGAGGTGAAGCGGGGGTGTCTTCTGATGCCCTCGTGATGCCGCCCTATCGCCAAAGACGCCAATTGATACAGTCGAGTCGAAAATGTCGCAGCCCCCGCAACACTTGGACGGGGGCTGCTCTGTTACCTCCAATCGTTGGGAAATACCTTGGAATCACGATACGTAGCCGTTGACGGCAGTGATTCAGGGAGGAAACATTGGCGGATTTCATGTCGGATATCGTTGAGCGCGCGTCGGAGACGCCGCGACGCATAGGGTTGTCAGAGGTAGAGAGCCCAGATGTCTTGCGACTTGCCGAGCGTATGGTCGAGACCGAGATCGGCGTGCCGGTGCTCATCGGCAACGAGGGGGCATCACGAGCCGCGGCACGCGATGCTGGTGTCTCTACGATGGGCTTCGATTACTTTGACAACTCGAATGAGGAGCTGGTTCAAGGGCTGGTCGCCCGATACACCGAGGCGTATGACGATTTTTCGCAAAAGGCATGTATGCGCCGGGCGAAAGACAACCTGCTCTGCGCGATGCTCATGCTCAAGCTTGGGGACATCGATGGTGTGGCGGCGGGCAAGGAGTGCCCAACGGGTGATGTCGTCGCGGCGGCGATGGGCATTGTCGGCCTTGCCGATGGCGTCACCTCCCCCTCGAGTTTGGGCATTGCCGAGATTCCGGGGTTTCAGGGCCCCCAGGGAGAGTTTCTCGGTCTTGCCGACTGCGCCATCACGGTGCAGCCGGGGGTTGAGGAACTCGCTGGCATCGCGATCTCTTCTGCCGATACCGCTCGGACGCTCTTGGGGTGGGAGCCCCGCGTGGCTCTGCTCTCGTTCTCCACGCATGGAAGCGCCCAGCACGAATCTCTCGAGACTGTACGTGCTGCGGTGAGCCTCGTTCACGAGCGCCGCCCTGATATCAAGTGCGACGGCGAGCTTCAGCTCGACTCCGCGATCATGCGTTCCGTGGCCGATCACAAGGTGAAGCGCGAGAGCGATGTTGCGGGCAATGCGAATATCCTCATATTCCCCAACCTACATGCTGGGAATATCGGCGTGAAGCTCGTGCAGATCTTTGGGCATGCGAATGCCTACGGCCCCGTGTTGCAGGGATTCGCGAAACCAGTCTGTGATTTTTCGCGCAGCGCGCCGGTTGAGGAAATGCTTGGCAACGTCGCAATGTTGGTGATCAGGGCTGCTGCTCAGGTGGAGGGTGAATAGTATGAGCAAAGACCATATCATCCTTGTCATAAACCCGGGATCCACTTCGACGAAGATTGGCGTGTTCGAGGGGGATCGGGAGGTCTTTACCAAGACCGTCGACCACAATGCGGGAAAACTGGCTGAGTTTCGCGATGTCACGGAGCAACTGCCGTACAGGCGGGAGACCATCCTCGACGCACTCGGCGAGAACGGGATTGACCTTGCGGATGTGGATGCATTCGTCGGGCGCGGCGGTGGGTTGCTACCGATGGAGGGCGGCACCTATGCGGTTAACGACACCATGCTGAATCATGCCCGGGTGGGGGCGAACGGCGTCCAACATCCCGCGCAGCTGGGCAGTCAACTCGCTCATGAATTCGCCGAGGTCGCCGGCGGAAAGCCCGCCTTCGTGGTGAATCCGCCCGACACCGACGAGCTGTGCGATGAGGCTCGCATGACGGGGATCAAAGGTGTGTACCGCCACGTGCATCTGCATGCGCTCAATCTCAAGGAGACGGCGATCCGCCACGCGGCATCTCGCGGAAGGCGATACGAGGAGTGCAATTTCGTCGTGTGTCATATCGGTGGGGGTATATCGATTTCCGCGCATCGCAAGGGGAAGATGATCGACGGTTACGACATCGTGGGCGGCGAGGGGATGATGGCTCCCACGCGCTGCGGAGGGGTTCCCGTTGTCGCGATCCTCGACTATCTGGAATCGGGTCATGACATCAAAGAGGTTCGCGGGTTGTGCATGAAGTCGGGAGGCTTCGTGAGCCTGTTGGGCACCGCGGACGCCCGCGAGGTCATATCTCGGGCGGAGGCTGGTGACGCTGGGGCGCAGCGTGCTTGGAATGCGATGCTGTATCAAATCGTACGGGCGATCGGTGCCATGGCGGGCGTGCTCGCCGGTAAGGTCGATGCCATCCTCCTTGGGGGAGGCATGGTGCACGACGAGGGTCTCGTGAGGCACATTGAGGGGGCATGCGGTTGGATTGCGCCAGTGTTCGCGTATCCGGGTGAGTTTGAGCTGGAGGCGATGGCTGCGGGCGCGGCCCGTGTGCTCAGCGGCCAGGAGGAACCCAAGGTGTACACCGGTGTCCCGGTGTTCCAGGGCTTTTCGGATTAAGGGGACTGTTCGGTCGGCCTGTCGACAATCGGCTCGCGTTCATGCTCGAAACGCATGGAATTCGGCGGATCACCCTGTGCGACATATTCGCGAAATATGTGTCACGCACCGATACAGCCAACGGGATTTCGCTCTTAAAGCGCAGGTAGATAGCACGTAATGTATGAATTGGGCAACGGGCAGGAGTCCGGTGCAAAGCAGATTGGAAGGTGGAACATGGTTCACGGAAAGCTTGGAAAGCTCAGTCGCAGCGTTTCCGTTATCGGTGTCGGTGCGACTCCGTTCATGGATATCAACGCCGATCCGGATTTGCTGGGGCTTACGGAAGGTGACTGCTTTGGTTACGCGGCGCTCAAGGCAATGGAGGATGCCGGTATTGAGCCGCGTGATGTGGAGTACTTCTATCACGGTTCCGCTAATCCCAAGATGTTCAACGATGCCGTGACTCCCGCCATGCAGGTCGCCGAGTGGTTCGGTATGCGCGGTCGTGGGTCGACCCACCATTCGGAGGCTTGCGCGACTGGTTACGTTGCGCTCGAGCAGGCTGTGATGGCGGTGGCTTCTGGTGCCCACGACATTGTTTTGTCCGGAGGCGTGGAGATGGCCACCGGTCTTCCGGATGGCAAGAAGCCCGCGTGCTTCCGTCGCCCCATGACCACCGAGGACATCTGGCCCGACCTCGACTCGATCATCGACCGGTCCTATACGAGGTTTCTCGGTGGTGGCGCCATCGGCCAGGATGACTGGATCGACGTGTACCGCAAGGAGAACGGCTTGACTGCCGAGCAGGTCGATGATGTGCTCAACATGATGTCGTATCAGGGGCGCCGCGCCGCGAGTCTGAATCCGATGGCCCTCAAGCGCGAGACGTTTGAGGAGGAGGCGGCGCGCTTTGGATTCGATGATCCGATGGCCTATCTCCGCTCCCCGTTCAACCCGCATACGACGCAGTACCTGCGCGTGACCGGCAACGCCCCCAGCGCGGACGGCGCGGCGTGCTTCATTGTTTGCCCGACCGAGATGGCCAAGCAGTTCAAGCAGACTCCCATCGAGGTGCTCGGCGTCGCCGCGTCTTGTCTCGAAAGCGCCCGCCCGCATCTTGAGCGCGACGCGACCGCCGAGGCGGCTCAGCAGATTTACGAGCTCACCGGCATTGCCCCCGAGGAGATCGATCTTCTGCTCGTGAACGACTTCATTCTCTCGTCCCAGCTGCTCGCCGCCGAGGAGGTTGGTTACCTGCCCAAGGGTGAGGGTTGGAAATACGTCATGGAGGGTCGCACCGCGTTTGACGGCGACCGTCCCATCAACACGAATGGCGGCCGCTCCTCCTACGGCCATGCCTTTGGCGCGTCCGGCGCCGCCGATATATACGAGGCGGTCGTCCAAATGCGCGGTCAGGCGGGTGCGCATCAGGTCAAGAAGCTCCCGAAGACCACCATGTTGCGCGGATTCGGCGGCGGCCAGAACGTCCGCGTCGCAGTTCTTCGTACCGTCGATGAGTAAAGGAGTGAGCTGGAGATGGCGCTTACGCTTGAACGCAATGTCCTGAAGTTCTATCAGGGACTTGAAAAGGGGGTCATTTACGGCCGCAAGTGCACTGAGTGCGGAGCCGTGGAGTTTCCACCCCACTACGCATGCAACGAGTGCGGTTATCACGAGACCGAATGGGTCGAGCTTTCTGGGAAGGGAACGCTCAAGAGCGTCATCCTCCCCGTCTCGCTCAACGCCGACAACAAGCTCGCCGCGATCGGAGATTATTGTTTCGGCGTCGTTGAACTCGAGGAAGGATGCGAGTTCAATTCGACGATTTTTGGCGTGAACTCCGAGAACGCCGATGCTATCCGCGCGAAGCTCCCGGTGCCGGTGCACGCGAAGTTCATCCCGATGGATGGGTACACCACGCTTCTGTTCGAGGTCGACGAAGACGCTGAGTAGCGGCTTGGCGCGGGTCGGGTGGCCCTCTCCTGCCCATTTCCCCCGCGCCTATTTATATCAAGTTGGACATAGTCAGGCCGTTGGCCAGATTGGAGAATCATTATGACCAAGGAAGAGGTCGTCACCAAGCTCATTGAGGACGCGGCAATCGTTTACAAGGCGGATGCGAGCGTGCTCTCCGCAGATACCGACATCTCTGAGACTCTGGGAACGAATTCCCTTAACCGCATGGGTATGTGCGCCATGGTCGAGAATCACTTCGATGTCGTCATCCCTCTGGCGGAGTTCGGCAAGTACAAGACGTTCCAGGATCTAGCCGACATGATCGCGGAGCAGGATGCTTAGACCATAGGAAGGAGGGTCGATCATGGCCCTTGGAAAGATTTCCAAAGAGCAGGTTCGTGCGCTGCTCGGCTTTTATGCGGGTACGCTCACCATCATGAGCATCTTGATTCCCGTGCCCATCCTCGCCTCGGTCGCGCAGGCGTTCCCCGATGCCCCGCCAATTCTCATTCAGATGCTTGTTTCGTGCTCGTCGTTTGCAGCCATCGCGGGCAGCTTTGTGTTCGCCCGCCTCGCTCGTTACGTGTATCGCCGCACGGGGATGCTCGTCGCGACGAGCATCTACCTTCTGGGCCTGTTGCCGGTCGCGTTCCACGACAGCATCTACCCGGCGCTCGTTGCCGCCGTCGCCGTCGGATTTGCCATGGGTGGCGTCCAGAACACGGTTGGCGCGATGATTACCGATTATTTTGAAGGCGATTCTCGCGGCCTGCTCTTTGGGCTGTGCTCCCTGTTTGTTGGTATTGGCGGCACGGTCTATACCATGACGGCTGCCGTTTTGGGTGCTGAGAAGTGGTGGATGGCTTATTGCGCCTATCTCATCATCGCCGTGATTCTCGTTTTCATGTTCTTCGTGCTCCCCAAGGGCAAGAAGGAGGAGGTGGCTCCCGGTAAGACCCAGCGAGCCCGTGTTCCTCGGGAGGTCATCGTCGTCTCCGTCTTGGTGTTCTTCTACTTCGCATGCAATCAGGTTTTCAGCAACAACATCTCCATGTTCATCAATGAGACTGGGCTTGGCGGAACGATTGAGTCTGGCAACGCGTCTTCGCTCTATACGATCGTTGGCGCCATCAGCGGCCTGCTTGTGATCCCCGTGCATCGCCTGTTCAAGCGTCAGACGCTTGCCGTGAATGCGGTGTTGGGAGCCGTTGGTGCGGTGCTCATCTTTACCGCCAGTAGCCTCATGCCCGTGTTCATCGGCGCTGCGTTGATCGCCGTCGCGTACGCCGTGTTCAACTCGATTAGCTCGCAGTACATATCCGAGGCCTCCGATTCTGTTGGAATGGCCTTCAATCTGGCGATTCTCAATTCTTCTGGTTCTTTGGGCAACTTCTTCTCGCCCATGCTGATCGGCGGGGCGGCTGGTGCCCTTGGCGGCACGGCGGGAGCTTCTTTCACGGTGTTCGCCGTTCTTGCCGTGGTTGTCGCCATCGCCTCGGCAATCTACTTCGCCAAGTACAAAAGCCCCAAGAGCGCCGAGGGGGACGTGGAAGTTCAGACGGCGTAGCGTCGTGAACGAATCTGATATGGCGATCCGAGCGTAAATATGGGAAAGTCGGCAGGGCGCCTTCCGCCCTGCTGGCTTTTTTGAATGGTGTTGATCATTGTGGTTGATGTACAGAACCGGCGACGCGCCAAGTTCCACTACTGGCGCGCATGGCCGCTCATCGTCTGCTCGCTCATGTGTTATGTCCTGACCGGCACAGTTTCGAGTATCGTGAACGTCGCGTCCGTTCTCTACGAGGCCGACCGGGGATGGGATGCATCGCTGCTCGTTGGCGCGATGTCGATTGCATCGTTTGTAAACGTTGTGGCTGGTTATGTGGCGGGGCATTTTGCCTCGCGACGGTCTGTGAAGCCCATGTGCATCGCTTGGGGCGTGCTGTTTGTCATTGGCGTGCTGCTGATGGGGGTATCGGCGAATATCGGCATGTTCGTTTTGGCGATGTGTGTGGCCAACGCGGCGTCGTCGGCGTGGGGTTACAACACGATGCCCATTCTCATAACGCGATGGTTTCCCACGAAAAAGGGCACCGTTCAAGGTTTTGCGTCTATGGGAATCCTGCTGGGTTCAACATCTTCGGCGCTCTATACCTGGGCGTATCGAGCTTTAGGACCCAATTGGTCGACGGTCCCGTTTGCAATCATCGCACTTTTAGCGCTTGCGATACTCGTGGTGAGCGTGACCGATTGGCCTGAGCAGAAGGGGCTTGAGCCCGACACGATGGAGCGATTGCCCTCTGTGCGAGATGTAACGACTGGGGATGTGCGGGCGGCTGACGAGCTGGATGCCAACGGATCCTCTCAAGGATCTCCCGGTGCAAGCGAGATACGTCAATTCCTGTCCCACCCTGCATTTGTCGCACTTACATTGGTTCTTGGAATTCAGCTTGTGTATTCTGGTGGCATCATGGTGCAGCTCGTGCCTCGGTTAATCGAGGTGGGTTTCTCGCTTGATGAAAGCACGTTCATCATGGTGCTCACCTCGTTTTTGGCGTGTGCGGGCAGTTTTGCCGCGGGCGTGATTGGCGACCGTTTCGGTGCAAAAGTCGGCGTCTGCCTCACGTTTGCCCTAGGTTCCGTTGGCGTTGTGCTCAATCTGCTCCCCAACGAGCTGATTGCCGTTCTCGGCGTTGTGTGCATCGGCTGTGTGGTGGGAAGTGCTGACAACTGGCCGGTGAATATCTGCGCCGAGCTGTTTGACCGCTCGATGTTTCCTCGAGTTTTCGGCGTGATGTTTCCGACCATCCAACTCGTTGGAGCCATAGGCCCGGCGCTCGTCGCGCTGGTCTCGAGAATCTTTGGAAGTTATCATGCCGCCTACGTGATGCTCGCAGTTTTGATGACGGTGGGAGCCGTTGCGTTTCCGCTCCTGATGGATTACATCAAGAACCGAGACTGTCCCAACAGCCCTGCAAGTCGATGATATCCGGACCGACGTTGCGGGGACGTACTGCCGGTCTATATTTCGGTTAAACCGCCACGGCGAACGCGATGGCGAAATCTCCCTCATTCGAGATGCTTACATGGACGCTCTCAACGCCCGCCCTCTCGCAAATTTGTGAAAAGGCGGGCGTCATGTTTATTTGCGGAGCCCCGTCATCGGCGGCGAGCGTCTCAACTATTCTGAGGTCGAATGTATGCCCGGGGGAAAGGTGGGCGATCGCTTTGAAAACGGCTTCTTTTGCGGCAAATCGACCAGCGAGATATGATGCTCTGCTTTTGCCGCGCGATGCGGCCTCGGCGATCTCATGTTCTGTGTAGGTGCGTTGCGTGAATGCGGGGGCCTCTTGGTCAAGGCGCTCGATTTCGCTGATCGTCACAAGATCGACGCCAATTCCGATGGGTTTCCCGTTGTTTGGCACGGCAGTTTCCCCTTGAGCGCGTGTGAATATCTTCGTTCGGTTGAATTGTATCGCTGCGCCCCGTAATGACCCGCATCCCCAAACCGACCACACGGGTGTGTCATACTTGCCATCAGCAATGAAGACGGACGGGAGGTCCCATGACCAAGCTCGATTTCAAGCCGCGCGGCGTTTGCGCCCGCATGATCCACGTGGAGCTGTCCGATGACGGCCAAACCGTCGAGAGCGTTTCGTTTGAGGGCG
>UMJY01006915.1_pt1 | contig 13063 bp, 8 predicted proteins | sample 1966191 | NCBI WGS metagenome assembly UMJY01 (sample SAMEA4836161, study PRJEB28245) | human gut metagenome | biome: gut microbiome; material: fecal sample | place: Denmark | collected 2008 | reverse complement strand
CATAGAGTGCCTGCTCATCATTCGGGTCGTCGTCCAGTTCATTCGCTTCAAGGAACTCCTTGTAATCCTCTCGCCAGTCATCCACATCAAGGCTTTGGTTGCTCCAAATGATGTGGCGGTCATTCGCTCGTGTCACTCGACCCATCCATCCCACCTCCCAAATAGGAGAAAAGGCGGTTCTTTACGACATACTCCTGAAGCTCAATGATGACCGTCATATCCGGCACGGTTACATCGGGAATTTTCAGTATCGTCGACAAGGTCAGTGACTTCAAAGCCTTTTCGGTTTTGCAGCCGGCATCAAAAAGCTTTGTCAGAACTTTTATTTTCTGCTGTAAGCCCTGTTCGGCTGTGGTTTTCCTTGTTGGCATAGTTATTTACCCCCTAACTTAGGAAATACCGATAATGATAACGATATTGTCATCATTGTCGGCACTACGGGAATACTCAGGAAAAAGTGACTGCACACGCTGCCTTGCTCTACGAATCGTTTCAAAGCACGGAAGTCCGTAAGCCTTGTAATTGAATGCTAAGTCATTGAGTGGAAGTTTGCCAGCGTAAAGATAGTCCGCATATCGGTCATAGTAATGCATAAAAAGTATCATATCGTCGAACCTTGCTCTCGGGCAGTCTTTTAAAACGGAAAGCACACGGCTCTCCACGGTTTTTAGTCGATCCATCTATATCACTCCTTATAAAAGGGGCAGAGTTTAGCTCTGCCCCACAGACAATCAAATTACTTTTTCCTATTCTTAATCTGCAAGAAAACAAATCCGCCAACAATAACAACTACCAATACAATAGCTACAATAGTTTTAAGTTCCATTAATTACCCTCTTCTTTCTTTTTATTTTTAAATCTGAGAAAACTACTCGCAGCAATTCCCAGCGTGGACAGTCCTATAAGCGTGAGTACAAGCGATAAATTATCGGGTTCTCCAGTATTGGGCGTTTCACGCACCACATTGTGCATCTCCACAATAGTAGTGGCACCACTCTTAACTGTTGCCGTTTTATCATCAGGCAAAACATACATAGAAGAAGCAGAATTGTTCATCTCAGATACGGTATAGTCTCCAATACGAAGCCCCTCTATAAAAATCTCGCCATTCTCATCAGTTTCAAGGATAATCTCATAGCCGTTTGCACCAGTAATGCGGAACGCAAAACCCTTGACCTTACCATCAGATGAGGTCTTAACAATCTTCAGGTTGCCACGCATCACCTCATTGATGAAGCCGACACCCGCTTTGTTTTCGACATCATAAGTCTTGCCGTCTGTGTCGATCACCACCTCATACACGTCAGTATCGAGAACAAAGCCATCCGGTGCTTTGGTTTCCTTGACAAAGTAGCGACCGTAGAACAGGTCATTCATTCCGTATTCACCGGCTTCCTTTTCGGTCAGTGTGCCGAGCAGCTCATCGCTGTCGTCCAGCTTGCCATTGTTATTGCTGTCCTTGTAAACCTCAAATATTGCTCCAGTCAGCTTGTTATCGGGATACTCGGAATCCACCTTGGTCAGATGAATGTTGCCACGGCCATACTCGTTGACAATCTCAATCTCTACGACCTGACCGTCTGTGCCAATCGTCACAGGATAGATGGTATCATCCAGCACGAAGCCTGTGGGCTGTTCAATCTCACGGACATACCAAGTGCCGCAAGGGATATTCTCAAAAGAAAAACTACCATCTTTGGCAGAAGTGGTAGTCATCAGAGCGTTTTCCTTTGTAAACTCGCCGTCATCCGTGCGAAACAGCCCAATCATCGCACCGCCGAGAGCGTTGCCGTCCTCATCAACCTTCTTGCCGGAAACAGAACCATAAATCAGGTCATTTTTGATTGCTTTACCATCATTGACAGCAATCTTTACGACCGCCGTATCCTGACCGACATACTCAAAAATTATAGGATACTTAGCGTCAGAAAGCTTGTAGTGGCTATCTGTAGCAAGTTCCTGCACATAGTATCTTCCATAAGGAAGGTCTGTCTTAATTGTTGCCGTTCCATCCTCATTGAGAGAAACAATCTCGATAAGACCATCTGCGGGAATAAAGGTGCCGCTAGTCGATACGATTTCTTCGGCAGAAAACAGCCCAAAGGTAATATTCTTCATCTCACCGTTTGTGCCGATATCGAAGCGTTCATTCTGCTCAATGGACTTCGCAAGACTGATTTCCACCTTCTGACGTTCGTTTTCGAAAGAAGTCGCAGTTTCGGTCACAGCCACATTCTGACCGGCATAGACAAGCTCCACGAAACGGAATTCAGGATTGAGAACCATACCGTTAGGAGCAGTGACTTCGCGCACCTCATATTCACCAAGGTAGAGTTCACAGCTCATAGCTATTCCATTTTCATCGGTAATAATGGTATCAACAACATCTCCCTTATGATTTCTGACGGTACCATCAGGGGTAATAATATCCTCTGCGGCAACGACCTCATAGACCGCACCAGGAAGCCCACGCTTTTCGTACTGCGGCTGATATATGATAGGTAGTTCATTGCCACTTTCATCTATGCCTCCTGAAACAGAAACCCCAAAGAACACTTCTCCCGTCTTTTCTACTGCAATTGTGCCCTTCTGTGCAAAATTCTTTTTATTTACTTTTATTATTGTAACCCCACTTTCTTCTATAGAGTTTTCCTGTGTCACGTCAAAATAAATAGGTGTTTCATCAAGTACATATCCATAGGGAGCCTGCACTTCAACAATGGAATACCCCCTGCCGTAAGGCAGTTTTTCAGGTGTAATCAGTGAACCCTCATCATCGGTATAGAACACATCAATATTGGTCGATGTCGGATAGGTGAAGGTCATTGTCACAGGATTCCCGTCCGGGTCATAAATCTTGAATCCTGCACCTGCATAAGGAATGGTCTTACCGGTTTCTGCGTCCTGCTTCACGATTTTGATAAAGCTGTTGAAGGGAGCGTTGTTGATGAGATAGCGATAGGTCGCCCCATTCTGAGAAATGAACACATCAAAGTCGGGCATCAGCTCGCTGCCTTCCCAGCCGGACACCTGATGTACGGTGTAGATGCCGTAAGGCATATCCTTTGTCTGTGCAAAGCCGTTTTCGTCACAGGTGAGATAGTCACGTTCGGAATCCTTTGCATTATCATAAGAGCCTGCGGCTTTCAGGTACACAGCAAACTCAGCGCCATTTTCGGGCGTTTCGATCTGCGTATCACCGTTATCGGTGTGCTTGATGATGGCAACATTGCCCTTTGTGACCTGCTCGGTCACATCATTTGCCGTCTGATTATGCTCCACAGTATAAAGTTGCGGCTCTGCGCCGACCTTATGGATGGTGGTATCAAGCAGATAACCCTCTGACGGAGTGATCTCACGCACCGTCCAGTCATCATCGCAGATATATTCCTTGGTTACGAACTGTCCGTTTTTGTCGGTGGTGTAGGTATCCACAAGCGTTTCGCCCTTATAGATGCCATAAACCGCACCGGCAAGAGAAGCATCACCCTGCGCCGTACCGGTTTCAGCGTCGCTCTTGGTAACGGTCACAGAGAATTTCTTCAGAATGTTGAGGAAGCTACGATTTGTGACTTCGTTCCAGCGGATAGGCGCAGACTGCGCTTCGGGAACAACATAGCGAATAGCGGTATCCACTTCCTCGACCGTATAAGGCGTAGAACCGGAAATAAGGACATCTTCAAAAGTCGCCACGCCGTCCGCATCAGTCACAGCATATTCGTCCACAGCAATGCCCGAGAGCGAGGTACCGTAGAGGTGGAAGGTCACGCCCTCGTTGAGGTTATCTTCCGAAGACTTTATGATTTTTAAATCTCCACGTCTGAGCTTATTATTAAAAGTCACTGTCGCTATTTTTCCTGATACAACAGTTACATGATGAGACTCCTGTGGCTCATATTTGTCATAGCTCATTTCGGTCACGCTATAGTCACCAGGCATTAGATTGTCAATCCGTATCTCGCCCTTAGAATTTGTCTTAACTGTCTGATTAACGCCATTACCTATAACAGTAAAGGTAATATTGTCAATATGACCGTCTTCAGAAGTCTTTACAATCTTAGCAGAACCATAGGATACGTTTAAATTAACAAACCCTTGTACAAGATCATCAACCTCTTGCACATATGTTACAAGGTCCTGTACACCTTCACCCGGCGCATAAACTCCATCGCCCCATACGACAAGACCTTTTCTCTGTGAATCGTTTTTCTTAGCAACAATTGTAATCGGTGATGATGGTGCTTCTGATGAAGTAACAATCAGATTTCTTCCGCTGACTTTAATCTGAACTCCAGAAGAACCACTGGAAAAAGTGTAATCCTGAAGGACATTGTTAGTATCTGTAAGTGTGGCGGTATAAGAGTTCCCGTCCCACTTAAGTTCAATATTCTGGGCTCCATCAATTGTAGCAGAGCAAAAGGACGGCAATTTCGTATGTCTCTGAACCCTATCAACAATATGATTATAATAGTTCAATATCTCTGAGCGAAGTGGATTGTCTGCCCGTATATAGTCAAGAACTGAACTACAATTCTTTGGGGCAACATGGTTAAACTCCGCATCGCGCTCACCAACGATAGTTTCCCATATTAGAAGCTGTGTGGCTGTAGCATTGGAAAGTTTCGCTGCATCCTCTGAATTCTGTGAACGCCATGATGTGCTTATAGTTCCGGTATAGCCATACTGTAGAATGCGCCCTATAATTAGCTTAACATTTTCCCCAGAAATCGTCTTATTGTATTTATCTGGATAATTATCCCAATATGTTTCATTGGTCGAAGATAATCTATCTCCGCTTTTCACCATGGTACTGGGTTCGATACAGTAACATATTTTACCGTTATATGAACCCATTGAATAAACCGTAAGATACTTTCCTTTCTGAAAGAACCAACCGTTCATAAGTTTTATATCATCATGTCCCCATGTGGTTGTACTATAATTAGCATCACCCTCGCGGGGGAATGAAACCAAAGACACTTCCGCCTGCTCACCTTTAGCAAAGGCTTTAGTTATGCCAAGTCCCAAAAATGCGGAAAGGCACAACGCGGCAGAAAGCAGTCCTGCAATCCAACGCTTAAACGAATGTGTTTTCATTTTGTTTTTACCTCCTAAAAAACAAGAAACACACCATATGATACGATGTGTCTAAACAAATTTATTTAATTTGATAATCTGTTTTATATTTTTGATCCGTTAAAAATTTGTTTTTTTGCCAATGGCCTTAACCTCCATTTTATATTTGTCTCGAGCCTGTTGGGTTATTTTGAAACATTTTTACTACCCGAAAAACAGGGGCGAGCCTATTCGTGATGTGCAAGGCATTGTCTGCCAATCGCAAAGTACAAATATATGTTCAGAGCTTGCCCTTTTTCACATTTCTTCTCAATTATTCAACCACGCCGACCATTTAACATTGGCTTTTCCACAAATTCAAATGCAGAACTCTTATTTGCTTAAGTAAGATAGAGTTTAATTTAAAACAGATTGTTTTTCGGTTAGTATGTGGTAGTTATAAAGGGGATAGAGTGTGAGAAAGGGGAAGTCACAACAAACATACTCCTTTTCTAACGGCTGTCCCGCTCCGTGCGCTTTCGCATAAAATCAGCATAATATTTGAGTGCTTTTACAATATATTCCTCTGTCTGATCTAACGGAACACTTTTGGGTATAAGACTTCTTACCCTATCTCCTCGAATAATAAAGCGCTCGCGCTGATTGGGCTTTTGCTCGGTCATGATAGCTGTAATTGCTTCCGGTGTAAGTTTTCCCTCTTCGAACATTTTTCTCATGCGAATAGATTGATCATGGGACGGGGTACATTGGTTCAGGTCAATTTCATCAACAATCGCCCGCTGGCAGTCCTCATCCAAATATGAAAGTTCCACAGCTGGACGCATCTTAATTTTTCCCTCATCTACAAGGTCAAGCAATTCGGTGACAAGGTTTGTCAGACGGATGTACCGTCGAACTTGTGTCTGGCTGTCGCCTGACTGCTCTCCAATCATCTGTGCCGTTTCCTTTCCATTCCACTTCCCACCCACTGGGTCGGAAGTTAAATCGGTACGCTTACCCTGCCTACTTAACGCATCTAATCGCATTTTGTAGGCAAACGCCTTTTCTGAGGGAAGTATCTGCGACCGTTGGTAGTTGCTCTCCACCATAAGGACGGTGGCGGCGTCACGGTCAAGGTCTACAACCTCGCAACGAAGTGCTTCAAACCCGGCAAGCTCACAAGCTCGTTTTCGTCTATGCCCCGAGACGAGTTCATATCTGCCGTCCTCTTTTTGACGAACAGTAGCCGGAGTAATAACTCCTCGTTTCTTTACACTCTCCACAAGCTGTATCATATCTTCATCATCGCGCACCTTAAACGGATGTTCGGGAAAATCGTCAATCTCTATTAATGGAATATCCCGTATTTTGCTAAGCTTTGCATCATCTCGTTCCTCCTGTGTAGAAAACAGATCATCGAGCATATTCGTGGGTAACGTGAAGTCGCTCTTTCTTTCTGTCATCAGCTAACACCTCCCTCGTAAAGTCTGCATAGGCTTTTGACACAATACTGTTTGGCTCATATGCATATATGCTTTTCCCTTTTGAGGATACTTCGGCAGCTTTCACGGCAATGGGTATGCTCGTCTTATAGATTTTAATGTAACTTCCAAAATGATTTCGTAATGTTTCTACGGTACTTTTTGCAAGATTTGTTCTTCCATCTACAAGTGTCAGCAAAACACCGTCTATATGCAGATTGGGATTAGTATGCTTTTTTACTTTTGCAATTGTCGCTAAAAGCTGTGTCATACCTTTGGCAGGCAAATACTGTGCTTGCACGGGTATAATTACGCTATCTGCCGCTGTGAGAGCATTAAGCGTTATCATGCCAAGCGAAGGCATACAATCTATAAGTATATAGTCATATTTGTCTTTCACCTGGTCAAGATAACTTTTCATAATACGTTCTCTGTTCATCGCAGTAACAAGGCTCATTTCTGTCGAAGCAAGTTCAAGATTCGAGGGAACAAGATCAACTTTTTCCTTGTGATTGAGCATACCGACAAGCGGATCCTGCTGTTCTTCTCGCATCACCGCCAACAGTTTATTGGCCAGTGTATGCGTTAAGCTGTCCGTATCTTGCCAACCGAGGCAAGTAGTTAAATCTCCTTGCGGGTCTGCATCAACAAGAAGTACTTTTTTATCCTGCATAGCAAGACCTACTCCAAGATTTACCGCAGTAGTTGTTTTGCCCACACCGCCCTTCTGATTACATATCGCTATGGTTTTACAGTTTGGCATCTTCGCTTTTCCTCCTTCTTATAAATTTGGATCATTAGGCCATCAAAACACAGGCATATGTCCTATGCTTTGATAGCTGCATTTAATTCGATCTCATCCCCCAAAAACATAAAAGGAAATCAATAGGCGTTCGGCTGCTGACCGAACTCATAGGAATTTCACCTCTGCCGGGTACTCCGCCAGCCCCTTAGGGAAGTATCATTGTCCCTTGATCGTTTCTTCGCCTTATCCGTAGCAGTCGGATATTTCTGAATGGCTCGGAATCGCTATCAACCTTTCTTTCCGTAATAACCTCTATGGTAAGGAAGTTCTTGGCGCGCCTTCATTCGGCTGAGACTTTTTGTCTCCGATCAGGAATGTACCTATTGAATGTGTATTCAATTGTCAAGGTTCACGAAGATAATAATTTATCTCTCAATAGGTAGGCAGCGAGAAGGACTATTTGTGGACTCCCTGAAGCAAAAAAGTTTGTAAACTTTTTATGAACAAAAAAGCCGTTGCTTTCAGGTTAAAAGCAACGGCTAAAATCTATCTATTCATTGTAAATAAAAAATAACGGCCACACAATTCAAAGAACTGTGTGACCGTATTCTTAAGCTATATTGCTATGCTAAAAGCCCCAAACTTGTGATTAGTGCTTTTTGCGAATAGCTGCCTGAGCTGCGCTGAGGCGTGCGATCGGCACGCGGAAGGGCGAGCAGGAAACATAATCAAGGCCGATGTCGTTGCAGAACTCGACGGAAGTCGGGTCGCCGCCGTGCTCACCGCAGATACCGCAGTGGAGCTTCGGGTTGACGGGCTTGCTCATAGCGATGGTCATCTGCATGAGCTTGCCGACGCCGTTCTGATCAAGCTTTGCGAACGGATCGTTCTCAAAGATCTTGGTGTCATAGTAAGCGTTGAGGAACTTGCCTGCATCGTCACGGCTGAAGCCGAAGGTCATCTGAGTCAGGTCATTGGTGCCGAAGCAGAAGAAATCAGCCTCAGCAGCGATCTCGTCAGCGGTGAGAGCCGCTCTCGGGATCTCGATCATGGTGCCGACCTCATACTCAAGGTCAATGCCGGCAGCCTTTATCTCAGCGTCAGCAACCTCGACAACGATCTTCTTGACGAACTTGAACTCCTTGACGTCGCCGACAAGGGGAATCATGATCTCGGGAACGATCTTCCAATCGGGATGCTTCTTCTGAACATTGATAGCAGCGCGGATAACAGCAGCAGTCTGCATCTTTGCGATTTCGGGATATGTGACAGCCAAACGGCAGCCGCGGTGACCCATCATCGGGTTGAACTCATGGAGAGAAGCGATGATAGCCTTGATATCCTCAACGCTCTTATGCTTTGCAGCTGCAAGAGCCTCGATGTCAGCCTCCTCGGTGGGAACAAACTCATGGAGAGGCGGATCAAGGAAGCGGATGGTGACCGGCTTGCCTTCGAGGGTCTCATAGAGCTTCTCGAAGTCGCCCTGCTGATAGGGAAGAATCTTCTCAAGAGCTTCTTCTCTCTCTTCAACAGTATCGGAGCAGATCATCTCGCGGAAAGCAGCGATTCTGTCAGCCTCGAAGAACATATGCTCTGTACGGCAAAGGCCGATGCCCTCTGCGCCGAGCTCAACAGCCTTGGCTGCGTCGCGCGGAGTATCTGCGTTGGTGCGAACCTTAAGGGTTCTGTACTTATCAGCCCAGCCCATGATTCTGCCGAACTCGCCTGCGATAGAAGCGTCGACAGTCGGGATGATGCCGTCATAGATGTTACCGGTGGAGCCGTCGATGGAGATGAAGTCGCCCTCATGGAAGGTCTTGCCTGCAAGGGTAAACTTCTTGTTCTCCTCGTCCATGATGATCTCGGAGCAGCCGGAGACACAGCAGGTACCCATACCACGGGCAACAACAGCTGCGTGAGAGGTCATACCGCCGCGGACAGTCAGGATACCCTGAGATGCCTTCATGCCGGTGATGTCCTCGGGAGAAGTCTCAAGGCGGACAAGGACAACCTTCTCGCCTCTTGCCTTCCAAGCCTCAGCGTCGTCAGCGGTGAAAACGATCTTGCCGCATGCAGCGCCGGGAGAAGCGCCAAGACCCTTACCGATCGGGGTAGCGGCCTTGAGTGCCTTTGCGTCAAACTGGGGATGAAGGAGAGTGTCGAGGTTTCTGGGCTCGATCATAAGAACAGCCTCTTCCTCGGTTCTCATACCCTCGTCAACGAGATCGCAGGCGATCTTGAGAGCTGCCTGAGCGGTTCTCTTACCGTTACGGGTCTGAAGCATGAAGAGCTTGCCGTGCTCGACGGTGAACTCCATGTCCTGCATATCTCTGTAATGGTCTTCAAGAATCTTGCAGACCTTCTTGAACTCTGCGAACGCCTCGGGGAACTTCTGCTCCATCTCAGCGATCTTCATGGGAGTACGGACACCTGCGACGACGTCCTCGCCCTGTGCGTTGGTGAGGAACTCACCGAACAGACCCTTAGCGCCGGTCGCGGGGTCGCGGGTGAACGCAACGCCGGTGCCGCAGTCATCGCCCATGTTGCCGAACGCCATGGACTGGACGTTAACGGCAGTACCCCACGAATAGGGGATATCGTTGTCGCGGCGATAGACGTTTGCGCGGGGGTTGTCCCACGAACGGAAAACAGCCTTGATAGCGCCCATGAGCTGCTCCTTGGGATCGGTCGGGAAATCGGTGCCGATCTTTGCCTTGTACTCAGCCTTGAACTGAGAAGCGAGCTCCTTGAGATCGTCAGCGGTAAGCTCGACGTCCTGAGTCACACCCTTCTTCGTCTTCATAGCGTCGATGAGCTGCTCGAAATACTTCTTACCGACCTCCATAACGACGTCGGAATACATCTGAATGAATCTTCTGTAGCAGTCCCAAGCCCAACGGGGATTGCCGGACTTCTCTGCGATAGCCTCAACGACTTCCTCGTTAAGACCGAGGTTAAGAATAGTGTCCATCATGCCGGGCATGGAAGCGCGGGCGCCGGAACGGACGGAAACGAGGAGCGGATTCTCCTTATCGCCGAACTTCTTGCCGGTGATGCCTTCCATCTTGACGATGTACTCTTTGATCTCTGCCATGATCTCGGGATTGATCTCGCGGCCGTCCTCATAGTACTGTGTGCAGGCCTCGGTGGTGATGGTGAAGCCCTGAGGAACAGGAAGACCGATGTTTGTCATTTCAGCAAGGTTTGCGCCCTTACCGCCGAGAAGCTCTCTCATCTGAGCGTTGCCCTCGGAGAACAAATAAACGTACTTGTGAGCCATGATATACCTCCGTAAATAGTGTTTTTAGCTGCGAAGAAGATGCAGAAACCAAAGGCTGCATCTTCGCCTCATGTTATTATAGCAGACCGACAGGAAAAATACCATATATTTTTACAATAAAATAGCGATTTTTGCGACTTTTCTTTTGTACAGATTTGACTATACAATTATATATAGCGCAGGGAGAGCCTCCCTGCGCCGAAAAAGTGTCTGTAATTTAGATGTTCAGAACATAAAAGGCAAAAGAAAGCCCAACGCTGCAACAAAAATCAGCACGCCCGTAAGTATCGCCCACAGTTGCCATGTATCTCCTTTAACAATGAGATTTACCGTTTTAAATCCCGAAAAAGTTGCGCCTACCGTTGCCAGAAAAACCAAAGCAACAATTAAAATAGAGGGATCCATATTTCGCACAGCCTCCTTTTACACTGTCCAAAGATGTTCTTCAACCAACTGCTCATACGCAGCAGAAAGATTAATAGAGAAACCCGCGGAAAACGGTATTGAAAAGTCTATACCGCCAAATGTTACGAACCATTTTTGATGGGCATATGTTGCCCAGAAATTAGCTTTGCTTACATTATCGTTCAGCCATCCCCTGTAACACAAGAAACCGGTTAAATCCGAATATGTATTCTTCATGTAAGGATATTCCGTCTGTTGATTATCCAAACTTAGACCGATTTTATATGCATAGCCATACCCGCCTGAACTAAACTGCAAATCATTAAACCCAATCTCTTTTTCTATTGTCTTCTCCGTTGTTACGGATTCGCTACCATTCAAATATGAGTATGTATGCTTATATTCGAAATATCCGCTCTGGCTTTTAGCATCAAGTGTAGTATTAACATCCCTTGTGAACCCAAACGCATCGGTATATCTGGATTTCGGCATAGTTTCCCATTGAAACATTCCTGCACAGAAAAAGGATCTACCCTCAGATAGGATCATAATTACAAGTTTTAATGTTCCCTTATCTATCGTTTTCTGATTTCCTGTTGACGGAAAGAAATGATCCCCCCAATCAATATCCATCAAATCGACGCTCCGGTTTTCTTGAATTTTTTCTATATTTTCCTTTATCTTTTTTTCGTTTTCCGAGATTTTTTGTTTCTGCTCCTTTACGGCAACAGTGTAATCACTTTCAGTCACCTGTGAAAGTGTTCCGTCATCTTTCTGAACATAGAAATCAGTCTTTATCGAAATAGTTTCTGCACTGCTGATCTCATCAGAAAATCTATCCAACATCATCTTTTTCATTTTCGGTGACAATCCGAGTTTTTCAAGCCTGTTCTCCGCTGTTTTGTCACTACTCACAGATGAATCTTCGCTATTAAATTTTAATGTTTCGGTTATCGATAAATCATTTTGGGTGATGCTTTGGTTGGCGTTTACTGGAAGAATTACGAATGCAAATAGCAAAGAAATAATGGTTATAATTGATAAAAATCTTTTCATTCTTTAAACTCTCCTTTTACTTTATAAAATAGCGTTTTATGTCGGCAAGCCTCACCTATTAACCGGCATTAAATCACCGCCTTTCCAAAATCAATTATTGTATATCATTTATAAAAATCAATTAGCAAAAATATATTTCATATCAATATCGTCATCTGACAAATTAATTTTATCAAATTATATTTCCAATGTCAACACAAAAGACAATTATTTTTTGTATTGTGCATTTAATATGCAATGTTTGTTGACACATCTTTATTTTTTGCGCAATCTGTGCTCAACAAACGGCACATCGCGACCGACAAACAGGATTTCATCACAAGCTGCGTTCTTCTCGATTTATAAAATCTTTGAAAAATCGCGCCGTCATATGCACAATGGCTTGTAATTTCACTCTTTTTCTGTCATAATATATTTTAAGATACCGCACGGGTATCAATAAGGAAAGGACAATGAGCTTTATGGATAAGAAATGTGCTGTTATTCTCGCCGCCGGCGAAGGCACGCGAATGAAGAGCAAAAAGCCGAAGGCTCTCGCCGAGGTTCTGTTCGCGCCGATGATCGACTGGGTCATAGGCGCCGTAAAAGAAAGCGGCATAGACGACATATGCGTTGTTAAAGGCTTCGGCGCGGAATATCTCGACGCGCACCTTGCAGGCAGCTGCGAGACCGTGCTCCAGAGTGAGAGACTCGGAACGGGTCACGCCGTTTTGCAGGCGGGAAACTTTATTGAAAGCAACGGCGGCGATGTCCTCGTTTTAAATGGCGACGCTCCGTTCATCGACGCAAAAACAATATACGATGCACTCGCCCTGCACAAGAAAGAGGGCAACAGCGTCACCGTTATCTCTGCGGAGATAGACGATCCGACCGGCTACGGCAGGATAATCCGCTCGGCGGACGGTTCGGTTGAAAAGATAGTCGAACAGCGCGACGCGAACGCCGAAGAGGCGGCTGTAAGAGAAGTCAACTCCGGCGCGTTCTGGTTTGACGGCAAAGCTCTGATGCGCGCGCTCAACAGCCTCAACGCAAAGCGCGCGA
>UMJY01070959.1_pt1 | contig 13211 bp, 9 predicted proteins | sample 1966191 | NCBI WGS metagenome assembly UMJY01 (sample SAMEA4836161, study PRJEB28245) | human gut metagenome | biome: gut microbiome; material: fecal sample | place: Denmark | collected 2008 | reverse complement strand
TATGCGCCGCGGGCTTTGGCCTGGCAGCCGTCGACGGCGGGCTTTTCCTCTCCGCGCTGTACGAATTCGGCATCAACGTCGTATTCATCGCGCTCTCCGCACAGGTCGTGCTGCTGCTTCTGCGCGTTCCGCTCAAGCGGGACCTCAACGACGACGGCGTAATCACCGCGGCCGAGGAGGAGAGCATACAGGCGCTCTCCCATTCACTGCGCTGGCGCATCTTGCTCGGCACGGGGCTGTTCGCCATCCCCTGCCTGCTGCTCACCGCCAATCTGGTTCGCGAAGCGGACGCCCCGGCACCGGCGGCGTTTGGCGCAACCGAAACAGCACAAGAACTTGCCGTTGTCTGCCCCGGTTTTGAGGAGTACACCGTGGGCAACGAGACTACCGTCGAAGCAGGTGACACGCAGGGGCGCGCGGAGCTTGTGGCGCACGTCTCGACGAATGTCGCCCTCGACGAGGAGGCTCGCAAGGTCGCCGAGGATCTCATCCGCATCGACGTCCCCGAGATCGACCGTGTCGAGTTTTCAGTCGCAGCCTCTTAGCGCACAATGACCCCTGATACATAAACGCCCCCTTCTCCGGATGGGGGCGGCGCTGAGGCGCTCACGTGCCGGCACCGTAGGACTTTGAAGGTGGCCGGTGGGTGGGCGCCTTTTCGCAAACGGGCAATTGCACGCAATTTCCCGAGCAATCACCAATTCAAAGGAGGAACCACATGAAGAAGTTCGTGACCGAGGATTCGTTTTGGCAGCTCTTCCCGGGCGCATCGCTCGGCGTTATCGTCGCGCGCGGCATGAAGCCGGCGAACGAGATATCACCCGAAGACGCGCAAGCGATCGAGCAGCTTCTCGCCCGCGCCAATGCGCTCGCCGAGAAGCACTTGGAATCGCCCACCCTCTCCGAGAACGCGCCCGTTCGCGCTTGGCGCCAGGCCTATCAGCAATTCAAGACCAAGCGCGGCGCGCGTTGCTCCATCGAGAACCTGCTCAAGCGCGTCCTCAAGGGCAACCCCGTTGGCAGTATATCGCCCTCGGTGGACCTCTACAACGCGATCTCCCTCAAATACGCCCTGCCGCTGGGCGGAGAGGACCTCGATGCCTTTGAGGGGGACCTGCGCCTTCGCATCACCGAGGGCGGCGACGCATTCACGCCGCTTGGCGAGGGTGCCGAGAACGACCCCACGCTGCCCGGAGAGCTCGCCTATGTAGATGACGCGGGTGCCGTGTGCCGTTGCTGGAACTGGCGAGACGGCGTGCGAACCGCCCTCACCGATAACACGGGCAATGCCTTCCTCATTGTCGAATGCGTCGATCCCGAGCGCATCGAGGACTGCCGCGCCGCCACCGAAGAGCTCGCGCAGCTCGTTGAGCAGCACCTGGGCGCGACCATCGCGGTCGCAGAGCTCATTACATATGACCATCGCGAGGCAATTATCGAACCCTAGAAACTCGATCAATCGGACGAAGGCGTTCGAGGTGCATCCCACGATCACGACCACGAACACGACCACGACCAAGTTGAGCTTTTTCGTACTCAGTTTTTCCTTTAGCGAGTAGAGATGCCGGCCGGCCGTTTGCGACCTGCGCTTTTAAAGCAGATCGAAGACGCCCTACTCGCCTTGCTCCGATTTTGATACGAAAAAGCTCATCCAACTTTCTTGGCGCGTCGAACGGATGCCCTCAATCGCATCTTTCCGCCAGCAGCGACCCAACTCACCGCTCGTCACGCGCCGCCCGCACAAAAGCGCACCAGAGCTTGAAGTCGGTGGGTATGGACTCCCAGGTGTACTCGGGATGCCATTGCACACCCATGCAGAAGCGCTCGTCCTCCACCTCGATGGCCTCGGGAACGCCGTCGGTTGCCACGGCCACGAGGCGCACGCCGTCGCCGAGCCTATCGACGCAACAATGATGGCTCGAGTTGACCTGCACCTCGCCCGGCCAATCGAGGACACGGGCGAGCAGCGAGCCGTCCTCGACCGCGATCGGATGCGCGGGATCGTTCAGGATCGGGAGATGGCGCCAATGGACCTTGCCCTCCGGCACAGGCAGGCTCGGCACATCCATGCACAAAGTGCCGCCGAGCGCCACGTTCAGGATTTGCATACCGCGACACGTCGCAAACAGGGGCTTGTGCGCCTTCAGCGCCGCGCGAATGAGCTTGAGCTCGAAGGAGTCGCGCTCGTGGCAGAGCAGGCGCTCGTCATACGGCTCCTCCTCACCCCACAAGGCGGGATCCACATCCTGCCCGCCGGGAATCGCCACACCATCGGCCATCTCAACATAACGCACGATAACATCCTCGTCCTCGGTGAGCGCCATGATGAGCGGCAAGCCGCCCGCGGCGAGAATCGCGTTGAGAAACACCGTGGACCCCGTCTCCTCAGGGGCCAGGCGCTCCGGCATCTGCAGGCACGGCTTGGGCTGCTCCAGACGCGGTGCAATGAGAATTATCGGTCTGTCATCTGCTGCAGTCATAGGTCTAATGTCCCTTGATGGAGTCGAGGAAGTCACGGGCGCGCTGGGATTGCGGATGATCGAAAAAGGCATCGGGCGCTCCCTCCTCCACAATCGCACCGTCGGCCATGAACACGACGCGGTCGGCCACACGACGGGCGAAGTTCATCTCATGCGTCACCACGATCATGGTCATGCCCTGACGGGCGAGATCGACCATGACATCGAGCACCTCGTTGATCATCTCGGGGTCGAGCGCTGAGGTGGGCTCGTCGAAGAGCATGGCCTTGGGGTGCATGGCCAACGAGCGGGCAATGGCGACGCGTTGCTGCTGACCGCCGGACAGCTGAGCCGGCACCTTGTTCGCCTGAGACGCCACACCCACGCGATCGAGCAGCCCCATAGCCCGCTGCTCGGCTTCCGCCTTGGACAGGCCAAGCACCTCGACGGGGCCGAGCGTGACGTTTTGCAAGATGCTCATATGGGCGAACAGGTTGAAGCCCTGGAACACCATGCCGAGCTCCGCGCGCATGGCGGCGAGCTCGCGGCCCTCCTGGGGAAGGGGCTTGCCCTCGATGAGGATCTCGCCCGAATCGATGGTCTCCAAACGGTTGATGGCGCGGCACAGCGTCGATTTGCCCGAGCCCGAGGGGCCGATCACCACGACGACCTCGCCCTTGCCCACAGAAAGGCTCACGTCCTTGAGCACATGCAGGTCACCGAAATGCTTGTCCACATGGCGAAGCTCGATGATGGGAGCCATGGAACTCTCTGACTGATTGGACATATCGAATCCGTTCTCACGAGGACTTGATCAACGATGCGTCCGCAATGGACGCTCGGGGGTTAGGCGGGATTGGTGCTGTAGCGGCTCACCACGCGGGTGCCGCTGCGGCGCGCCACGTACACCGACAATTGATTGATGGCGTAGTTCAACAGGATGTAAATCACCGCCACAACCAGGTAGGTACTCACCAGGGCATCATAGTTGGTGATCAGCACACGGGCGTTCTGCAGCATGTCGGGATAGCTCACCACATATGCGACCGTGGTGTCCTTCACCACGACCACGAGCTGGGAGATGAGCGAGGGGATCACGTACCTGATCGCCTGGGGCAGCACGATCTTGAGCTTCACGCGAAACGGGCTCATGCCGAGCGCCAGCGCCGCCTCGGTCTGACCGCGGGGAACGGCATTTACGCCCGCGCGAAACACCTCGGCGAGCACGCCCGAAGCCGCGAGCGCGACCGGCAAGGCAAGCATCCAAAACGACGACATCCTGATGCCGTACTGGGGCACCACCAGGAAGAAGAAGTAAATCAACAGCAGGCTCGGCACACCACGGAAGAAATCGGTCACGACACGGCAGGCCGCCTCGAGCACACGGATGCCGCTCGTGCGCCCGAGCATGAGGGCAAGACCCAAAACCAACGCGATGCCGCCGGCGGTGAGCGCCACCGTGAGGGTACCGCGCAAGCCTGCGAGCAGGTAGCTCCACGTGCTCAACTGCGTGAAGAACATCCAGTACCTCGGGCTGAGCTGGCCGGTCGCCCAAAATTGATACACCACAAATCCCAAAAGCAGGGCGACCAACACGGCCGTGACGGCTGTGCCCACGCGGATCTTCGCGAGAGTCTTGGGTCCGGGGGCCTCGTACAGGGCATCGCGGATACTCACGGGACGGGAGGTTGAAGTCATGGCGCTCATCGGACGATCCTCACCTTCCGGTCGATTCGATTGCCCACGAACGCGATGACCACCGCGGTGAGCGCGTAGCCGGCAGCCGAAACGGCAAAGGCCAAGATGCCGCCAGTCGCACGCGTGTTGATATAGGAAACCACGCCGGTGAGCTCAAGGGGATCGAGCGGGACCTGCGAACCGATCGAGGTGGTGAGCAGCACGGCGATGAGCAGGTTCGTCATGGGCAGCACCGTGGTGCGCAGGGCCTGGGGGATCACGATCCGACGGAGCATCTGCCCAAATGAAAGACCCAGCGATCGCGCGGCCTCGATCTGGCCCACGCCGATGGTGTTGATGCCGGTCATGAAGTTCTCGGAGCCAAAGGCGGAGGCCACGAGCACCACCGTGAGGATCACGCACGTGCGGTACGGCAGCACCAGCTTCAAGCTGGGCAACGCATATACGATGATGATCAGCAGCGCAACGCCCGGGATATTGCGGAACACCTGGACGTAGCCATCGCCCAGCAGGCGCAGCGGCTTGAACGGGGACACGCGCATCACGGTCACGACGACGGCGAGCGCCATCACGAGCGCAAAGCAAAATGCCGTCATCCCCCAGGTGGACAGCAGCGCCTCCCAATAATTGCGCCCATAGGTCGCCATCAGCTCCGACAGCCCCATGAACACCCCTTCCCCACGTTTGACCCTGTCAGTTACAACGCCGCGGAGGCGCCGACCCACCCGTCACGCATCGCGTGCAGGCAGGCGCGGGCGCCTCCGCACATCCTCGTAATCGGCGTCGCCCTCCATCGGTGCGAGCGACGCCACGCACATCTCGCGAGCCTACGCGCCGATCGCCGGAGGCTGCGGGACCTCGTCGATCTCGGCACGATCGCCGATGCAGAGCTTCCACAGCTCCTCCCAGGTACCGTCCTCCTCGACCTTGGTCAGGAAGGCGTTCACGAACGCGACGCCATCGGAGTCGAGCGGGAGGCCGATGCCGTACAGGTCCTCGGGGCCGAAAGGCTCGCCAGCCATCTTGTATTTACCAGGCTGCTTCATCATGTCGGAGAAGAGCATGTTGCGATCGATGACATAGGCGTCCACGCGACCCTGGGCGAGGGCGCTACGTGCCTCCTCGTCGGTCTTGAACTCCTGAAGCTTGGCGTCTGGGCAGACCTCCTCCATAATGCTCGGGCCGGTGGAACCGGACTGGGCGGCCACGTTCTTACCCGCGAGATCGTCGACGCTGGCGATATCGTCATTGTCGGCGAGCACGAGAATGGACTGCTGCGTGCCATAGTAGGGACCGGCGAAGGAGATGAGCTTCTTGCGGTCCTCGGTGATGGAATACGTGGCGAACACCGCGTCGACCTGGTCATTTTGCAGGACGGACTCGCGCGTGTCGGACGTGACCTGCGTGGCCTCGAACTTGGATTCGTCGCCCAGGATGTAACGGACGAGCAGCTGGGAAAGACCGGCATCGAAACCGCGCAGCTTGCCGTCCTTCTCATTCAGCAGGCTGAAGAGCATGGAGGTCTGGACGACACCGAGGCGCATCGTCCCGGCGTCCTTGATCTTTTGGGCCCACTCGCTGGAGGCGATGGTCGCGTCATCGGCGACGGCACCGGAGGCGATCAGCTTGTCATAGGCGACGGCGTCGAGAAGCGCGGGCTCCTGATCCTCAGCGACATCTCCCGTGGAGGACCCGGCGGGCGCCGGGGCGGCCGGCTGCTCGCCGCATGCTGCCAGGCCCAACGTAACCGCGCCAGCAACTGCGGCGCCCAGTACCTGGCGACGGTCGAGCGTGAACTCACGCATGGTCTTGCTCATGAGGGTTCCTTTCCCCTGTATGCGATAATACTTTATTATACCGCAGTGTTTGCTCAGTCAGTCCAACGCACTCGTGGACTTACGCGTTCTTATGCCCCAACCGCGGCACTTGTATCACTTGCGCGGCAACCACAGCTTTTACGCGATGACGCCCGCGTTATGGAGCGCGGGCATCATCGATGGGTTAGATGGGATTGGGAACGTCTCACTCCCGATGCGACGTCAGGAAAGGGCGACGCGGATATCGGCGGTGATCGTCTCGAGGGTCATGCCGTTCTCGGCAAGGAGCTCGTCGGCGTCGAAACGATCCGGGAAGCCCTTGCGCACGCCGTAGCACAGCACCCGTACGCTGGTCGGGCCCAGGTAGCGAGCGACCTTCTCGCCCCAACCACCCTCGAGCACACCGTCCTCGAGCGTCACGATCACACGGTGGGAACGGGCGAGATCGTCGAGGGTCGCCTCATCGAGTTCGGTGGCGAAGCGCGGGTTCACCAGGGTCGCATCGAGCGCAGGCCCGCCGTCCGCAGGAGCGGAAAGCGCGTCGCACAGGCTCTCACCCAGGCTGAAGAAGCTGCCCAACGCGAGAATCGCAACATCGGAACCCTCGTGTACCACGTCATAGCGCGGGAGGGTAAAATCGGCCGGGGCCTTAGGGTCGAGCGCGAAGTCGGGATTGGAAACGACGCCATTGCCGGGAACGCGAATGACCACAGGACGAGAATCTTGGTCGATAGCCCAATCCAGCATGGCGAGATACTCCTCGCGACACGTGGGCGCCAGGCAGCGCAAGTTGGGCAGAGCCCCCTGCAGGGCGAGGTCGAAGAAGCTCAGATGGGTCGCATCGCTCGTCCCATACACGGAGGAGCCGAAGTCGAGGATGACGGCCGGCAGGTTGTTCAGGCACAGATCGTGCCAGAGCTGGTCATACGCGCGCTGCATGAACACGCCGTACAGGCCGAGCACCGGCTTGGCGCCTGCGCGCGCAAGGCCCGCGGCGTAGGTCACGGCATGCTCCTCGGCAATGCCCACATCCACGAACTGGGAACCCGCGGCATCGCGACGGGGCTTGGTGAAGCCCATGATGTAGGGCGTGGCGGCGGAAATGCCCACCACGCGCTCATCGGCGGCCATACGCATGAGCAGGTAGCGGCCGGTGATATCCGCGTAGGTCTCGCTCTTCTCGCAACGGCTACGGCGGAGCGCCTCATACGTGCCAGACTCGATGTCAAAGGGGCCCACGTGGTGCCAACCCTCGGCGTCGTCCTCTGCGGGCTCGTAGCCGGAGCCTTTGACGGTGCACACGTGCAGGACGACCGGATGGTCGATATCGCGCAGCTCGAGCAAGGCGCGCTCGACGGCCGCCTCGTCGTTGCCGTTGGCGAGGAAACGATAGTCGAGCCCCAAGGAGCGGAAGAAGTTGTTGGGAGCGGCACCTTCGCTCTCGCGCAACTCGGCGAGGTTGCGGTAGATGCCACCGTGATTCTCGGCGATGGACCAGCCGTTGTCGTTCACGATGACGATCACGCCGGTGCCGAGCTCGGCAAGGTTGTCAAACCCCTCGAACGCAAGACCACCGGAAATGGAGCCATCGCCGATGACGGCGACGACGTTGTAATCGGCGCCCATGAGGTCGCGCGCCTTGGCCATGCCGCAAGCGAGGCTCACGGAAGTGGAGGTATGGCCGACGGAGAACAGGTCGTGCTCGGACTCGGTCGGGCTGGTGAAACCGGACAGACCGCCGAAACGCTCAGCGTCGAGGTAGTTCGCGGCGCGACCCGTGAGCATCTTGTGCGCGTACGTCTGATGGGAAACGTCGAAGATGAGCTTGTCCGTCGGCGAATCGAACACGCGGTGCAAGGAGACGGTAAGCTCCACGACGCCGAGGTTCGAACCGATGTGACCCCCTACCGAAGCCGAGCTCGAAAGGATGGCCTGGCGAATCTCAGAACAAAGAAGCGGCAGGTCGGCGGCATCGAGGTCCTTCACGTCCTGCGGCGATGAAATGCGTTCCAGCAGCATGCGTGCGACGAACCTCCCGTGATGCGAATGACGAACAATGTATTACGTAGAGTACCAGTTTCGCATACTCCGATGATGAAAATGAGACATATCCGCCAAACGGCAATAGGTCCCGAGCACATCGGGACCCATCAAGAGACGCATGCGACAAAAGACGCCCTATCGCTGAGAACGCCTACGCGCGATCATGCGGCCCATCGCCAGAGCGAAGCCCACGAGCACGAGCGCGGCGGTGACGACGTAGACGATATGGTACCCGTACAGGAAGATGTCGGGCCTCCCCTCGACGAAAGCCGTCACATGGCGGCCGGCCGCGACGCTCATCTGGCCATAGAGGATCGAAGTGGAGCCCGAAATACCCACCGCCATGCCCAGGTACCGGGCGAGCGCGCTCACACTGCCCGCAAATCCGAGCATCTCGGTGGAGACGGAGCCCATGATCAGCGAGTTGTTCGGAGACTGGAAGATCGACGTGCCGAACGAGGCCAAACCCAGATAGAACAGAATCTGCGGCAGCGTTGCCGTCATCCCGAGCGTGCCGGTGAGGTACAGGCCCACGCTGAACGCACCCAGGCCGAGAACCGTGAGCAGGTTGCATCCGATGCGGTCGGACACGGCACCGGATATGGGTCCCGCAACCGCGTTCACCAGGGGAATGATGCAGAAGATCAGGCCGGATGCACCGGGGTCGAAGCCACGGGCATCCTGCAGGTAAAAGGGCGTCATGAGTTCATAAACACCGATGGCGACGAAGCTGATGAACAGACAGACGACGTTCACCGCGAAATGACGGTCGGAAAAGATCGCCAAGTTGACCAGAGGATGCTCGACGCGGCGCTCGTGCAGCCCGAAGAGCACGAGCATGAGCACGCCCGCAACGAGCGCGAGCGCGGCGGCAGGACTCGCGTTGCCCTGCATCATAGTGACGGACAGGAACGTGAGCAACATGCCGGGAACGAGCAACACTGCGCCCTTGACGTCCATGGACTGTCCCGCGCATTCGGGCGTCGAGCGCGGCAAGGTGAAGTGCCCTATGACGAGGGACAGGATGCCGACCGGCACGTTGATGAGAAAAATGCCCTCCCAAGGGAACATCGACACGATGAAACCGCCCAACACCGGACCGCACATCATGCCGAGCGCCACGAAGCTCGCCAGTAGGCCGAGCGCGCGGCCGCGCTCACGGGCGGGAAAGGCTTCGGTGATGATGCCCATATTGTTCGCCATGGCCGATGCGCCGCCGATGCCCTGAACCGCGCGAGACGCCACGAGCGCCGGCAGCGAGGTCGACATGCCGCACATAAGGGAGCCGATGGAAAAAATCACCACGCCGATCTCAAAATATCGGACCTTCCCATACAGGTCGCCCAACCTGCCGAACACAAGCAAAAAGGCGCACATGGTCAGCAGGTACACCGACGAGATCCACTGGATTTGGTCGAGTCCCGCCCCCAACGCCTTTTGCATGACCGGCAACGCCACGTTGACGATGCTCGAATCGAGCGTCGCCATGAACGTCATGATGAGAACGGTGAGCAGAATCGCCCACTTATTCGAAGATCCCGCAGACGCGGCACCAGATCGCATATCTCCCATGCACCCACCTCCATAAAAATAGGGCCCCCACCTCATAGCAGCTTGAGCTGGGAACCCGTTCGGTTCGTTGAATCAATTGTCTGGACCTCTTTTGTACCATGAATCGCCCGACGCGTGTGAGGAACTTCACAGCAAAACCAAGGGGTGCCCGATCAGCAGGTGGCTTCCAGGGTGCGCAGCGCGACGCTAACGCGCTCACGGGGGTCGTCGGGCGTCAAAAGGCCTTCGACGCGATGAATAGGAACGATGACCCGAACCGGGCAGCGCAACGCGGCGTCACAGACGGCGCACACATCGGGCGCACCCCCGATTCGAGACGCCACGCTCGCCGCAACCTCATCGACCGTGACGACCTCACCATACGGCACCCCGAGCAGCGCCACGCATACCGCATGCTCGAAGTCGTCTCCGCCGAAATCCATCGGGGGAACCCATCGTGGAGCCTGCCCGGCGAAATAGGCGTTGAGCCACGCCCAGGAGCGTTCCAACACGGCGATCGCGGAGCCGTGCGCCGGACTCGACGCGCACATGGGACGGGCGCCCGAGAGCGCATCGTAACCTTCGATCTCCTCGACCGTGGCAGCGGAATCGGGATCGATGAGGCCGCCGCCATTCATGTCGAAGCGAGCGGAATCGGCGCACATCGAGGGAGCACAGTCGACCCCCCGAAACCACAGACCGGCCAACCCGCGCGCAGTGGCGGCAAGCGAAATGTCGCCCAGCGGCGAGTGATATATGGTCGTGATCATGCGGGCCCCTCTCGTCCCCGCCATTGTACCGCGGCGTCTATCTCAGACGGACGGCCTTTGCCCTACTCCGCGCTCTTAAGGGCACCCACCATGTCGATGCGATCGAGACTGCGGTTGGTCATCCGGTTGATGATCAGCGTAAAGACGAACGACATCACCGAGGCGAACAGGTACGTCTGCGGCTCCACAATCGTGTCGAAGAACAGCGACGGCATGCGCAGCACATACGTGAGGAATCTCGTGATCACGTAGCCGAGCGGCCAACCAGCCACAATGCCGATAAGCGTGAGGACGATCGTCTCCTTGTTGATATAGCGATGCACCTCGCCACGCCTGAAGCCGAGCACCTTGATCGTGGCAAGCTCGCGCTCTCGCTCGGAGATGTTCGTGTTGGACAGCGTGAACACCACGGCGAAGGCCAGCGCCGCGGCCATCACGGTCACAACATACACCACCACATCGATGATCTTGAAGCTCTCCGAGAAGTCATTGGCGACCTTCGTCGAGCTGTTCACGTTCACGAACGTGGCGCCCGCCGCCAGACGATCGGCCAGCTCGATCTTCTGCTCATCTGTGCCCGTGAGATTGGCCAACAGCGCATTCGGGACGCACGGCTCGCCGAAGGCCTCGGCATAAGCGCTCTCGGTCATGAACACGAAGTTGCCCAGGAAGCTCACGGCAATGCCATCCACGCGCACCGACCCCTGGCTCAGCGTCGAGTCTTGCAGGAGGAGCTCGTCGCCGAGCGAGAAGCCGAGCACCTGCTCGGCATTCTTGGTCACGAGGACGCCGTTGCCGTCGCTTGGCAGCGAAAGCTCCTCTCCGCCCATCGCGGGGGCGAGGAAGGTCGTATTCGAGCCATCCTCGGTCTTCATGTACGCGGACAAATCGGCGTTGTCGGGAACCACGACGAGCTGAACGCTCTCCCTCGCGCCCCCGAATTCGGCGGTCACACTGTCGACGCGCGCCTCGAGCATGGTGTCGACCATGCCCGTCTCGCGCAACTCGCGCTCGCCTTGCACGAAATCCTCGTCGGTGGTGACAGCAAGCAGGTCGTAGCGAACCACACCGGCAGGCCCGTACTGACGCGGTTTGAGCGAGATCACGGTATCGCGAATGCCCAGGCCGCAGATCATGAGGGCGGTGCAGCCCGCGATACCGAACACCGTCATGAAGAAGCGCTTCTTGTAGCGGAACAAGTTGCGGGCACTCACCTTGTTGAGGAAGGACAGCCGGCGCCACACCGGGGTGATGCGCTCCAGCAAGATGCGCTTGCCCGCACGCGGGGCCTTGGGGCGCATGAGTGAGGCAGGTGTCTCCTTGAGCACGTGACGGCAGGCCAGGAACGTGGCACCCACGATACCGAGCGCGAACAGGGCGATGCCGAGCACCGCCGTGAACATGTTGAAGTGCAGCTGGAACGGGGGCAATGCGTACATGGTCTTGAATATGGTGAAGATCACCGCGGGAAGGGCGATGAATCCGAGCGCGTCACCGGCGATACCGCCCGCCAGGCAGGCGGCGAACGAGTAGATGAGGTACTTGGACAAGATGCGGCCACGGCCGTAACCCAGCGCCTTGTACACGCCGATGAGGCCGCGGTCCTCCTCGACCATACGCGTGACCGTGGTGAGGCTGATGAGCACGGCGACCGTGAAGAAGATGAGCGGGAACACCGTGGCGATGGACTCGATCGAGCTCGCATCGCTTTCGATGCTCGCGTAACTCGGCAGCGCGCCGCGATCTTGGATGTACCACTTCGCGCGCTCGATGCCGTCGACATCGGCCCGAGCCTGGGCAAACCGCGCGTTGACATCGGCGCGGTTGGCCTCGAGCTCCGCCTTACCGGCGTTGAGCTCGGACTGGCCGGAGGCCGCTTCGCCCTCGCCGGCGATGAGCTGGGCCTCGGCCTCGGCAATCTGAGATTTCATCTGCTCACGGGCGGCGTCGAGCTGACCTAGGCCGCGCTCGGCACGGGAACGTTCGGCATCCAGGCGACGTTGGCCCGCCGCAACCCGCTCAAGCCCCGCCTGAACCTCGCCCTTGCGCGCCACGCCCTCGGCAAGGGCGCGAATCTGCGCACCGTCATCGGCGAGCATGGCATCGAGCGACAAAGCGGTGGAGCCCAGCATCTTCTCGATCGAGGAGAGTTTGGAAACGGCCTGTTGGATCTGGCCGGCATCCTCCGGATACAGGCTCACAATGGCGCGAACGGCGTCGATGGCGGCGACGTACCTGCCACCGGTCAGCGCATCCAGACGCTCGAGCATGAGCGCAATCTGAGCCTTGTCCTCGGGGGAGGCGGTGGGCAACCCGGAAACGAGCCCTTTTATCTCTGCCACAAGGGTGCGCGCCTGATCGAGCTCACCTCGGGCCTCACGCACCAGCGGAACCACGGAGGAGACGAACGGATCGACAGCCGCTGCATCACCCTTTTGCAGGCGTGCCCACAAATCAGCGGGCCAGCGGTCGCCGAGCAGCGGTTGGATCACGTCGGCCGCGGCCTCCGCCTTGGCGATGCCGGCGAGCGCGTCGGTGAGCTCCGAACGGGCCGAGTCGAGCTTGCCCTGTTCGCGCGCGATGAGGGCCAAACCGGCATCAAGCTTGGACTGGGCGGCATCGAGCTGACGGGAGGCATCGGCACGCTTGGCGTCGAGCTCGAGCTTGCCGCTCGCGATCTGAGCGCGGGCGGCATCGATCTTGGTTTGTGCGCTCGCAAGTTCGTCGGCGGCTGCGTCGAGCGCCTCGTCGGCCTCGCTGCGGCGCTCGTCGATCTGCGCGAGGGCATCGTCCTTCACGCCGCTCGTGCGCTCCGCCTCGCGACGCTCGCGAATCTGCTCGACGCGTCCCTTGACGCCATCGATGAGCTCCTT
>UMJY01067194.1_pt1 | contig 13217 bp, 8 predicted proteins | sample 1966191 | NCBI WGS metagenome assembly UMJY01 (sample SAMEA4836161, study PRJEB28245) | human gut metagenome | biome: gut microbiome; material: fecal sample | place: Denmark | collected 2008 | reverse complement strand
GGATAAAAAACACTCAGTTTATTCTGGTAAGACACCATAACACAGACAATCCGCACTGTCACCTGGTCTATAACCGCATCGGATATGACGGCAAGGTAATCTCTTCCCAAAGCGACTACAAGCGTAATGAAATCGCCACGAAACTGCTTAAGGACAAGTACGGGCTGACATATGCCGAGGACAAGGGCAAGACTAATGTGGAGAAACTCCATGCTTCGGAGCGTGTGAAATACGAAATCTTCAATGCCGTCAAGGCAGCTTTGAAGCACTCCGAAACATGGAAAGAGTTCAATGATTACCTGCTTCGCCGGGGCATCAGGCTGGAATTTGTAAAGCGCACCAGGGAGATAAAAAAACCGGAGGACATACAGGGAATCCGGTTCACCAAGGATGGACAGACCTTCAAGGCTTCGCAAATCAGCCGGGAGTTCAGCTTTGCCAGTCTGAATGCCCGGTTGAGTTGGGAGACTTCGGAATCCCAACAGGAATCCGAACATAAGGTGCAGCAAAAGATACCGGACGGAGGTCATCTCCTCGAAAGTACGGGACCGGGACTGTTCAGCCCGACAAACGGCACCGCTCCAGAAGAGCCGTTATCACCGGAAGAACTCTTGTGCAGACGCAGGAAGAAGAAACAAAAGAGGAAAGGATTCGGATTGTAGTCCGTCCTTTCCCATTCAAATTATTCATGAACATTAAAATTGCAGGAATATGAAATTGGAAGGATATATCGAGAGCATCTTTGGATGCCTGGAAAGAATCGAGAACAAAATCAACAGGCTGTCCGCTCCCTTGCCGGAAGGTAATAGCCCGACAGTTAACAACGAAAAGGAAAAGGATGAGTCCGTGCTGAATGAAGTCCTGAAAGGTCATGAGACATTTCGCAAATTGTTGGTTCGCATGTGCGAGGGTCTTGCCGCCATCAAGAACGATATGGTTTCTATGGACAGGAAAAACTCGTCACAGGAAAGACTTGGACAGGTCTTGTCAGAAATGCGTAATGAACAGTATCAGAACCAGAAGAAAGTGGAAGCTCTGTTTTGTGAGACCAATGACACAATCAGAAAAAATGCCGTTAAGACAAGCAACATCAACCATCATTTCAGCCTGAGTGTAGAATCCCCGTACACTCTTGGGAGTTTTTTCGTGATGTTCGTGACAATCGTGATTCTGTCCGTGGCTCTCTATTTTTCGGTGAGGACAGATAACGTACAGGCCGATAATGATCTGAAGTACCGTTATGTCAAGATGAAAGGAGAGGCTACCCCTGAACAACTTGTAGAACTTGAGAACTTCTTCGGACCGAACCGGGACAATGGACAAATCAGGCAGATGCGTGAGGACGTGGAAGCCTACGAGGAAGCAGTACGGAGACAGGCCACCCTGACCGAGCAGGCACGGCTGAAAGAACAGGCCGCGAGAGAACTGGACAGTAAGGCGAAATCCATCAAGGACAAGTCTATTACGGACAAATCTAAAAAGTAAGCCTATGGCCAGTATCAAAGTGAAATTCAGAGCTTCCACCATAGAGGGAAAGGAAGGTACCGTCTCCGTCTATTATCAGATTATCCAGAACCGTGTAATCCGTCAGTTGAAGACGGATTACCGGATATTTACGGATGAATGGAACGAAGTTGGAAGCTGTATCATTGTCGGTAGTTCGGAGAGACGTAATCTGCTCCTTTCCTTGCAGGAACGTATGGAATGGGACCTGAAACGGCTGGACATGATTGTCCACCAATTGGAAAATCGGAAAGGGACATATACAGCAGATGACATTATAGCTTCTTTTCAGAACAATACAGAGGGACAGTCACTTTTCAACTTCATGCAAGGCATCATCAGGCAATTGAAACAATTGAACAAGATACGGACATCGGAAACCTATACCGCGACATTGAACAGTTTCATGAAGTTCCGCTGCGGGCACGATATTCTTCTTTGCGAGATTGTCAGCGATACAATGATGTTGTATGAAGCGTGGCTGAGATCCAAAGGCAACTGTCCCAATACCGTATCGTTCTATATGAGAATCCTTCGTGCCGTGTATAACCGTGCCGTTGAAAAAGAGTTGGTAGAGCAAAAACATCCATTTAAACATGTTTATACGGGCATTGACAAGACCGTTAAACGTGCTGTTCAATTGAAATCCATTAAACGGATTAAGGAACTTGACCTGACAATGAAACCGAATCCGGATTATGCGAGGGATATGTTTCTCTTTTCGTTTTATACCCGTGGAATGTCATTCATTGACATGGCTTACCTGAGAAAATCAGACTTGAAAAACGGAATTCTCACATACAGGAGAAAAAAGACAGGGCAGCAACTTACCGTCAAGTGGGAAAAGTGTATGGAAGAAATTGTAGTTAAATATGAATGTCATTCTGCCACACAGTATCTGTTGCCAATAATCGTCCGACATACTGATGAAAGGATTCAGTATCGTAATGCTCTCTGCCGGGTAAATGTAGCTTTGAAGGAGGTCGCGCAGTTAGTGAATTTGTCAGTCCCATTGACCATGTATTGTGCCCGCCACGGTTGGGCAAGTGTTGCCAAAAGTAAAAATATTCCTCTTTCAGTCATCAGCGAGGGCATGGGACATGATTCAGAAGAGACAACACGTATCTATCTTGCATCGCTCGACACAAGCCTGATAGACAAGGCAAACAGCCTTATTCTGAAAGATTTTTGACCGGATATTTGTGGTGAAATGTGTTGAGCGAAAAGAAGAATCTCTTGATAAGAGAGTTATCCCGAAGGAATAAGCACTAATAATCAGTGCTATGGGAACACGATTTGACAGGTTTATGAAACAAATTCTCACAAAATGCCTTTCATATATCATTATAAATGAGTATTGAACACGGTATTTGAAATATTATGCGTACCTTTGTAAGGTAAACTATATCTCTTATCAAGAGATAAAACTGAATTTAACATTTAAAAAATATTATGGCTAAAAGTATTGGAATAGACCTCGGAACCACCAATTCCGTTGTTGCATTTAAGGATGCAACTGTGAGAGTTATTGCAACAGGCCCAAACAATGAGGACCTGTGTCGTTCATGTGTAGCCATTGACAGAAGTGGAAGCTTTACAGTTGGCAATGCGCCGTACAAGAATTGGAGAAGATATGCTCCTAATATTGTTGTGTCTGCAAAACGTCTAATGGGTGCATCTATTTCCGATCCTCAGGTGCAAAAAATGAAAGCAGATAAGGACATGTATCCTTATGGCATTTCAAAAATGTCTGGTGGAACAGACGAGTCTGTCGTTGTCATTATGAATGGCAAAGAGTACACCCCAGAACAAATCAGTGCTGAGATTCTACGCCAGTTAAAGAATGATGCTTCTGTTAAGCTTGGTGGTGAAGTCACTCATGCCGTAATTACGGTTCCTGCATATTTCAACGAGAAGCAAAAGACGGCAACTCGCAAGGCTGCTGAACTTGCAGGCTTGAAGGTTCAACGCTTGTTGGCAGAGCCTACAGCCGCAGCTATTTCCTATGGCGCAGACAAGATGGCTGCTGATGAAGATAAGATTTTTCTCGTTTACGACTTTGGTGGAGGCACATTTGACTTGTCTATTCTCGTTGCTTCTGGAGGTAATTTCATTGAATCAGGAACTGGTGGTGACCGTTGGCTTGGTGGTGATGATATTGATAGACTCATCTCTGAGTATGTTCTTTCAGAAGCAGGTAAAGCCAATAATGTGGACATTCATAAATTGATAGAAGAACTACCTGAAAGAAAGAAGTATGCTTTTCAGGGTGAATTGAAAGATAATGTAGAGAGTGTAAAAAAGGCATTAAGTCAGTCTGAGTCGGCTACAATTTCAATATTTGACCAGTTGGAAGACGAAGATGGTTCTCCCATTGATATTGAGGTCAAGTTGACGAGAGAAAAGTTTGAGAGCATGATTCGCCCTCTCGTACAGCGTTCTTTGGACTTAATAGACGAATTGCTCGAGAAAACCGCTTATCCAATAGACACCATTGACAATATACTTTTGGTTGGTGGCTCTTCATGTATTCCTCTTGTAAGAAAGATGTTATGTGATAAATATGGTAAGGATAAGATTCTTTCTTCAGAGAAACCCATGCTCGCTATAGCAGAAGGTGCGGCTATTTTATCGCATTCTCTTGATACTGAAGTTGAGTGCCCACATTGTGGCAAGGCTATTCCTGCTGGTACTTCAGAATGCCCTCATTGCCACCTGTCTGTAGAGGCTATCCAACAGGTTTCAGTTGAAGAAGGAGGTGTACAAGTAAGTCACACTACCAAGCATAAGTCATTCATACAGGTATCAGACGATGCTGATAATATCCAGTATGAGAAGATCATTGACGAGAATACTCCATTGCCTTGTGAAGAAAACCGTAAATTCTACACATTGGTAGAGAATCAAAAAATTGTCGGTGTCAAACTGTTTAGTGATGCCGAAAATGATAAGATGGAGAAATTGGGCACAGGTTACTTTACTATCCCTGAAAACCTTCCAGTTCACAGTGAACTTCAATTCACTTTCAGCTTAAATGAAGATGAAAACATGAATGTTAGGGTAAGGGTTCCTGCAACAGGTAAGACTACAAATATTGTTTTAAGTAGAGGAGCTTTGGACGCTCATTGTCTTGAAGCTATAGCTCCTGCTTTTGACAGGGTAATGAACGACCCGAATATCAGTGATTCAAAGAAAGCTGATTTCGTAGATAAGTTGCAGAAGGTTATAGATACCATATCTTCTTGCAACTATTCTCCAGAGAGTAGTGAATGGCAGAAGATAGAGGATTCTTTGAAGTCTGCAAACCAAGTTGCAACAACCAAAGATGAAGATATTCCCGTGCAGTTGATAATCGCCCAGATACAATTGGAAAATTTTGGCCGCTTTATCAAAGACGAAGATAAAACAGCAATGCGTAGAGAACTTGACCGCTACAAGAACGCTTCTTCACCAATGGAGAAAAACGATGCTGTAAACAAGTTGGATGACCTGACAGAGAAGTATGGATTGTTTACTCATGGATTCATGCTAAATATTGCCGGCCATGACCAGGATGATCCGGTACGCGCTAATAAAGCTTTGGTCGCATTTAATCAGTTTATGGCTGCACTCAATGAAGGAAATGTACAGCGAGCAAGAGACATTCTCTCTGCAAATGAACATTTAATTGGTAATATCAATCTGCCTGCTACTGGTGCTACCACGGGCATATGTATTGGATAATATTATGGCTGAAAATACAAAATGTCCAGTGTGTGGGAAAACTGGTATTCCAGATTTCCTTAATGAAGACGTAAAGTGTCCTTGTTGCGGAAGCGATCTAAGCATATATCGTGTGATTGAACAGATTCCTGGAGAAGGACATAAAACAAATATTTGGAAACCTATCTCCGCAGTCGCTATTATAGCGGCTGCGGGATTGGGCGTAATGCTTTTCACTCAAAAGCCCTCTGTCCCGTCATCCGTAACAGAAGAATTGTCTCAATTAAAGGATTCTGTTGAGGTCCTAAATACCCAGTTGGCTCAGAGTAAGACAGTAAGTGAACAACCAAGTTCTAACTATAAGTATGTTGTGCTGCGAGGGGATTCATATTGGTCTGTAAGTAAAAAGTTCTATGGAACGGGAACTCGTGCAGATGAAATTGCCAAACAAAATAACAGAACTATTGAAACTCCATTAAATGTAGGTGATACTTTAATAATAAAATAAAATGGGATTAATAAGCTGGATAAAAGGCAAATACTATGATAGTCGCTTGGATAAGGCAGACCGTCTGGTATCAGAAAATAGCTTATACCAGGCCGAAGAAATATATAGGTCTCTTTTAGGCAATCAGGATCTTGCAATAGTCCATCTGGCCGACATGTTTGTTTCACATTCACAAGGCGTGGAAGGAAAGTTGAAGGCCCTTAAAGACATTGTCGATTTACAAGGTTATTCAAATGAGCAGAATAGGCAGGACTATGAAAGGTGTCTGACTACTCACTTGAATAACATAGAGTCATTCGCTAATGATAGATTTAGGGGTGAAAGCTATCATGATGCGGTTTTGTTGATTGATGCAATTCAGATATATCGGAAAAATAATCGTGCTTATGATGAGAAACGTCATAGATATCATGCTTATCTGGCTTTTTCTAAATCTCAGCAAACTTCTTCTTATGACCTGCTAATCAATGAAACAATTGCCGAATTGAATCAGTATGAACAGAGCCGTACATCAGATATAATGGCATTTGTTGATTTGTTGAAGTCTAAGAATCGATATTCTCGCATCATAAGGCTGTTGACTCCTTTCTTGTCTTTAGATAAAGACTTTAAAAAACTTGCGGTTGATGCTGTCGTGAATGTTGTTTTAAAGAAGGACGAGGATGTAAAAAAATCAAAGAAAATATCTGAATTCTGTTCAGATTCGTTGTTGTGCAAAGATGCTGCTAATGAACTGGTTTCATTGTCAGCTTCCTTTGCAAAGAAATCAGATTATAAGACTTCTGTTTTATTTGATTCTTTTGCATCTGAATATTTCTCATCAGACAATCAGTTTAACTATACAAGGTGTGTTCATGTACTTGAAGAGTTAAGTGCCAGGGCAAATGCTACAGAAGTAAAGCTGTTGCTTAAAATGGCTAATGACTTGAAGCTTACTGACGTTCAGATTGATTCTTTAAAAATGCGAATAGCAAAGATTGCAGAAAAGGCTGATCCTGAGTCTGCAATTAATATTTGCCGTTTGTTTATTTCTGAGAAGACATTTGACTTCATCTACCTCAATCAAGCTGAAAACCTTGTTTCAAATGGTAATCAGTCAAAGATTAATGAAAGTGAGCTGAAACAGCTTATTCATGATAATACAGATGAAGATACCATTGTAGATGTACTGTCTCCATTTGTTAGTATATCGTCGTTTGAAAAACTTTTCTTTGATACTGCTATATCTAAGATAAAAAGACATAAAAGTATGTCTTTCTTGGAAAAATACTGGGATGTCAAAGAAAGTATGCTCTTTTTTGCCACTTTGATTTCACCATCTTCGGATATTGCGAAAGAAGTTGTCAAATTTGTTTCGGATAAGCATAAGAAGTTTTTGCATACAAAAGAATTAAGGATGGCATTCTGCAAGTCACTGGATTCTTTGAATGACAATGCTTATGCATATACGGCTTCTGAGTATTTGATTCAAAAAAAGTGCGACGTGAATAGTTATTATATAACGGTTTCACTGAATGAATCTAAGAATAAGAAATCGCTTGATGCAATATCCATTATCAATCATTCAATATCTGTTTTATCTGATAAACAGTTGTTGGAGAGGAAAAAACAGATAATTCGGCAGTTGATAAAAGAACAGGATTTTGAGCTTTCTGAAAAAGAAGCAAAATCACTGGTGGGTGTTGATAATGAAGCAGAAACACTACTTGCAGAAGTTTATTATAATAAAGGTAAATATACATCCGAAACTTCGGAGAAAAAAGAGTGCTATTATCTCGTTTTAGGTCTATGTGAAGATGGTAAGGTCAACTTGTCTTTCAAGTCATCAAAAGAAGATGCTTTAAAGGAACTTGTCCTCCTTTCCAGAAATGCTTATGATGGTGGCAAAGAACAAGAAGCGTATGAAATCTTAGATAGAATAAAAGGTTATCAGACGTATTGGCTACCACTTTTCATCGAATTGCGTAACCATGACTTTTCTAAAGTTAGTTCCCTGGGGCAAAAAATAAAGTTTGAGGAAGATACTATTTCTCAAATTTCAGAAAGTGTAGAGAATACAAAAGACATTAAGGATTCTTCATATTATGCACTATGGGACAGCTATATAGATTTGCTGTACAATAAAGCAAAGGCACAGCCAAAGGAAAAGGTAATTGACAGCTTTATTAAAGTAAGAACTTTATTAAACGCCCAGTGCAATTCGGATTATGCGAAAGAAAAAGTTGACATTTTAACCAAAGATATTGTTAAGTTAGAATGGTCTTGCGCAACCGAACTGGAGTCTGATATAGAATACGAAAGGGCGATTGCACTCTATGAAGCAGTTAAATCAGAGAATCTTCCTTCATATAAAGGTCGTGCAGAATTGCGTTCTCTAATTTGTAATGTCAAATCGGGTACTATCGACTCGTCAAAGGAGCAGCGTATAGTCAATGCGTTGGATTTGAAATCGCATGAATCGCTTAAGGATGATTTGGCTTACCGCTATGCTTGTTATTTGTTACAGTCTACTCGGCCTGCTGATGCAGAAAAACTGTTGAAGAAGTATCTTCCTAATGAAACGTCTCTCTTGACTTTATGTGAAAATATTTACATAAAGGAGTCCGAGAAGTATCTTTTAGAGTTCAATAAAAAGATAAAGTCTGTTATTGAAGGGACAATGACTGTCGCAGAGGCAACCTCTTTCTTACAAGAGATTGATCAATATAAGGCTAAAATATCTAGTAAATTGACTGATACCTCTTCAAAATTCGACTCTTACAAGAGCAAATTGGAGTCATATATATTAAGGGGAATGTTTAATGAGGAACAGTATGACAAAGCTTTCGACAAGCTCATAGCAATGTACCCTGCATATATTGAGAATGACAATCAGTTCCGTAATGTTGCCATTGCAGCATTATGTGTCGTCGAGTCTGGAAAAGCTAAGGAGAAAATCCTGAAATATGCTATATCAATTTGGCTTTCTGCTGTATATACCGACAGGTTGTTTGTGAAGAGTTTGGATTATACTTCTTGGGATGATGATTTTACATTTACTCTTCAAGGCAGTTTAGGTCGAACAAGTGATTATGATTATGACAATCTGCCAGATAACATTAATTTTGATGATCCGGTAGATAATCACAATATTGCCATTAAGGATGTTCAAGTTTCATTGTCTTCTAGAATGGAAACTTTCATTCGTGACAATTATCCTAAATATGAGCAGTTCTTCACTGAAGAAAAGGAAGCTTTGGATGATTTGATGGAACTTAACTTGGATCAGGATTGTATTACGGCATCACCGCATTTGGCAAATCAGTTGCCAACTGTTAGAAAATCCATAAAGGAGGCTTTGGATTATGATATAGCACAAGGCTATGATAATGAAGAAAACGCATTAGACCTTGGTGTGAGATACGGTTTTTCGGGTAATGATTATTCTTCTTATAGTGATGCTCAACAGAAAGTTGAAAAATGCAAGTCTGCTATGTCGGGGAGTGTTACGACTATCCGTTCTGCTTTTTCTTCTTTGCCTCAGATTAAGAATTACTCCAAGTTGTATGCCTCATTAAAGTCTTTTGCTTCAAGTCGCATGAATGAGGATATTAAGTCCGAAATGGATTATAAGAAATTCATTGATGTGTACGAGATTATCTGTAAGTCATTCAATGAAGCTCCATTGTCCTTGGCTTTCTCTAATTATGCAAATGGCGAAATCGTTCAACGCTTGAACGATGACAGGATGCAATTACGAGATGGTGTTGGGTATATGGTTCGTGTTTACACAATTGCTCCGTCAAGCATTCAGGTAAAACAGAACTTGGAAGGTATGTTAGCGGCATTGGCAGTCCAGGCTGAACAAAATAACAGTAGTGCTGATAGAACTGCTGTTGACAATGCAGTAAGAAATACAGGCAATGCCTTTAAGTCTGCAGTTGAAGATGCTCGTTTTCAAGCTGCTCTTTCTGTTATCGTCGACAAGGTTAATAGTGGCACTATGTCGAAAGACAAAGCTTTAAAAGAGGTTTATGAACTTTATAAGAAGAATCCAAATAATGACCGTATTTGTCAAAATTTGGTTACTTTGTGCGATATGTGTATCATGGAGTATGTAATTGCTGATAAATGTGGAGCCTCTTCTGTAAAGTCAATTCTTGATTCACTTAACAATAATAAGAGTGCTGCATTTAATAGACACAAGGGTAAATTGGCTCAGTCATATTCCAATATTTGGAACCAACTCGATATAAATAACCGTATGCTTCTAATGGGACGAAGCGTTCCAGGAAGATCTCTTAATGATAAAGGTTGGGCACTTAAAGCCGGACTAGATTATTATAAAAAACTTGGCGATGTACGCAACTCTAGTTCTAGCAGACTTAGCGGACTTGCTGGTCTTGGTCTTTTTGATGATCTTGATCTTCCATTCTAACGTAATAAAAGTGTAAGTATGAAGAATCCATATAAAGTATTAGGGTTAAAGCAAGATGCTAGTAACTCAGACATTGTTAAATCGCAAATTAAAGCTCTGAAGTCGAAAAAATATACGATGAAAGAGATAACCGAAGCACAGGCGACCCTCAGAAAGCCAGCCCAGCGTTTGGCCGCTGACTTTACTTTCCCGATTTTGGATGAAGAGAAAGTAATTCCATTAGCATCTTCTGTTAAAAGTGAAGAGGTTAATTTGGATGCGTTGGATTTGAACAAGTATAACTCGTTAAAATAGAATCCTATGAGTGTAAGAAGTGAAATAGCTAATAAAGTTTCTGAACTATCAAGAGAGAATCTTACATTAAGAAATCAACTTGAAGAGTTTGAAAAAAGTCAAGATAAGAGAATTGACGAGATTTTCTGTGAGTTTTTGACTGTTCTGGATACGTTCGAAAGAGCAGAACAAACAATTAAAGAGCGTGAATTGGACAAGGATGAAACTACAAAGAAAGCTATCAATAGACTTCTTAATGCAAAGAAAAAAGCATTGGGAGTTTTGGAGAAGTTTAATGTGCAGAAAATTGAATTCGAGAATAACAAATCCATTGAGGAACTATGTGAAGTAGCAGATACTGAACCGGATCCAGGTAGAGAGACTGGTGATATAGTATCTATAGAAAAGCAAGGTTATACAAGACAGGGACATTTGATTCGTCCTGCTGAAGTTGTTATTGTAAAAAATTAGAAATCATTATCATGTTCCTATTCAAGAAAAACGACAACATCGGAAAGTATGTAGTTGTCTTCCCGCATAAGGAAGGCTGCTATGCTCAGACATATCGTGTTAAGGATGAAAATGGAAAAGTAAAGTTCCTGAAATTGATTTTCATGGAGGAACTTGAAGTGTATCAGTATGACAAGGATGGGCAAGTTATCGAGGTTGAGTTAGCCAGTAGTCTAAATCATATGAATTTATGTTCATTTGTTGACTCTGGAAAGCTTGAAAGGGACGGTCATCAATTGTTGTATGTTGTCACCGAGTATGTCAAGGGAGAGAATCTTAATGACAGATTGTATAGAGGTGGAACTCTTAGCCCGATGGAGATCCGTCAGGTTATGTCTGCGCTCCTCTCTGCCATCAACTTTATCCACACTCTTGAACGTCCGGTGATTCATAATGAAATAACCGTTGAGAACATAATGCTTGATACTGTGGGTAATCTAAATAATCTTAAGCTCATAGATTTTGGTGCAGCAAGATATGCCGATTTAAAGCCTGATACAAAATCTTGGCATGGTCAGAACTTATATTATGTAGCCTCAGAACGCTTCTTTGGCGATGGTAGTGTTCGTTCTGATTTGTTCTCTGCAGGAGTTGTACTTTACAAGCTTATTTTCGGAATTATGCCTTGGGAAGCAAATCTTGCAGGATTAACCTTGCAAGAACAGGTTCAGGCTATTGTGGAAAAACGAAATGGGCCTTTATCATTACCAAATATCCAAATTATGGAGATGGATAATGATTTGTTGAAAGTTATGGTCAAGGCATTAGCTCCTGATCCAAACCAACGTTTTGCATCTGCCAAGGAGTTCTTGGATGCAATAGAACGTAAGATTGAAATCGATGCTCCGCCTATTTCTATGACTCGTGTAAATCAGACAGAAGAGAAAAGCAAGATTCAACCAAAGCATGGTAATGGGTTTGCTGATGTTACTGGTATGAATGAGATAAAATCTATCATGCAGAAAAAGATTATTAACATTTTGAAAGATCCACAAAAAGCTGAACGCTTTAAAATACAGATACCTAATGGTATGCTGCTTTATGGACCTCCAGGATGTGGAAAGTCTTTTATTGCAGAGAAATTTGCAGAAGAAGCTGGTTATAATTACGTATTCGTTAAATCGTCAGACTTAGCGAGTATATATGTTCACGGTTCACAAGAGAAAATAGGAGCGTTGTTCGATGAAGCTAGAAAAAATGCTCCAACGATACTTAATTTCGATGAATTTGAAGCTTTAGTTCCGAATCGTAGTAAAATCAACAATACGAGTGAATCAGGAGAGGTTAATGAATTTCTTTCACAAATGAACAACTGCGGAAAAGACAGAATATTTGTCATCGCTAGTTCAAATCGACCGGACTTAATCGACCCTGCAATATTGAGGAAAGGCCGCATAGATAAAGTCATATTTATACCAGTACCTGATAAAGAAGCAAGACAGGGTATTTTTGAAATACACATGAAAGGACGACCTGTATTCGGTGAGATAAACTATATTCGTCTTGCTGAGATGACTGAAAATTTTGTTGCTTCAGATATTGCATATGTGGTGAACGATGCTGCAACACGAGCATTTGAGGATGATGTAGAAATTACTCAATCTCTTCTAGAGGAAGTTATAAAAGAAAACAATCCATCTGTCAGCCCTATAGATTTGAAATTTTATGAAGATATAAAGAAAAAAATGGAGATGTCAAATGCTAAATCTGAACGGCGGCGAATCGGTTTTGCTACTTATGATAACAAAAATAAGTAGAATGGGGTATGAGGAAACAATTTAAGACATATAGAGTGCAACCTTTCAATTATCTGCTTATCAGATTTGGAAGCACGATAGATAAAGCCTATTAGATAATTTGAATTAAACAGTCTTTGCGGACGTATTTTATGGATATTATAGTGGTCCCAAAATGGTACTAAATTTTATATTTCAATTCCATCGAGAACTATAAATTGCATAATGTCAATATATTATATATTTAGTTAGATTGTATAACCAATAATCAGTGCGGTAAAAATAGACTAACCATAACTTGGGCTTGGTTACAAGACAAAATGGTTAGTCTATTTTTTTAGTTAGAAATAAATTGTATCTTTGTAATTGATTAAAGCGTTCTTTTGAGATAATGCAAAGCAAGGTAAAATAGGGAACTCAGCTCGTTTCTAAATCGTTACCAATGAAGAAGTAAATTCTTGTAAGCTATTCATTTTCAAGGACAAAAACAACTATCAATGTCTTTACGAGTGGAATGTGATGTTTTTGGTAATTCCGGCAGAACGAATCCACTCTTTCATCGGAATTT
>UMJY01031405.1_pt1 | contig 13226 bp, 9 predicted proteins | sample 1966191 | NCBI WGS metagenome assembly UMJY01 (sample SAMEA4836161, study PRJEB28245) | human gut metagenome | biome: gut microbiome; material: fecal sample | place: Denmark | collected 2008 | reverse complement strand
GCTTCTCATAAAACTCCTTATAATTGGGAAGATAAGTCTTCGGAACAACGCCCAGCACTCGCCCCTTCTGAATGACAACCGCCGCATTCAGCAACACACCGTTCAGTGCAACGGGCATGCCCAATATCGAGATGATATCCATCTGGCGCGTATTGTTCAGAATCTGTATCAGCCCCATTTCCGCCTCTTCGAGCAGAAGTTGCTGGGCAAAGAGGTCGCCACAAGTATATCCGGTAATGCACAACTCCGGAAAAGCAATGATTTGCACACCTTTCCCGTCGGCTATAATAATCTCTTTTTCAATCTCTGAGGCATTGAACTTACAGTCAGCCACCTTGACACGGGGCACAGCCGCCGCTACTTTTACATATCCGTAATTCATAAGGATGCTATATTATTTATTCGGTGCAAAGATAGGCAATAAAATTGATACTTGGCGCAGAACGCAGTAATAAGGCTGATGAATAGCGGTTTAGACGATAGAAAGGAGAGAGCAGAAAACCATCCGAAACCAACAAAAAGCCAAGTGAGGACAGAGTTACATTACTATCTCGTTACTTTCTTTTGGCTGGTAGATGATTTTAAGATGGTTTTCAAAGAGCTGATTTACATGGATTTCAGACACTATTTAACTTGCAAATGTAACCGAATTTTCGGAAAATGGCAGTGATAGCATGAAAAAAGAAGCAAATCCGATTCTTTTGCGCTGATTGGCAGTGTTTTGCATATCAAGAAACAACTCTACAGGTAATAATTTTGCAATCAAAAAAATGTAGAGTATGAGATCAACATTCAAAGTCTTATTTTATCTCAAGCGCAATGCCCCGAAGAAGAACGGGCTTGTGCCAGTCATGTGCCGTGTGACTGTGAACGGCAAAGTATCTCAATTCAGTTGCAAGCTGGATGTAGAGGAAAAATCGTGGAATGTCGAATTGGGCAGATTATCCGGCAGAAGCCTCATTGCACAGGAAGGCAACCGGATGCTGGATAAAATCCGTGTCGGTATCAACAAAGCTTATCAGGAAATCTGCGACCGCGATAACTATGTAACCGCCGAGAAAGTCCGCAATGCTTTCTTGGGGATGGGAATGAAACACGAAACCCTGCTTGCCGTGTTCAGCCAGCATAACGAGGATTACGCCAAACAAGTCGGCAAAATCAAGAGCGAGCGCAGTTATTGGAAATACTGTACTGTTTACAACCACTTGTCCGAGTTTATCAAGCAACGATACAAAGTCAGTGACATAGCCCTCAAAGAACTTACTCCGGCTTTTATTACCGACTTTGAACTATTCCTAAGAACGGAGAAAGACCATTGCACCAATACCGTTTGGTCGTACATGATGCCATTACGAAGAATTATCTATATGGCAATCAATAACGGCTGGTTGCAACGTGATCCGTTCTACGGGTACAGCATCACAAAAGAGGAAACCAAACGGGGCTTTCTGACAAAAGAGGAAATCACACTGCTTATCAACGGCATATTCAAGAAGAAAAGCTACGAACTGATACGGGACTTGTTCATTTTCTGCACATTTACGGGATTGAGCTGGACGGACATGTATCACTTGACGAAAGAGAATCTGGAAATCTCTTTCGACGGTCATCTGTGGATAAAAACCAACCGCCAGAAAACGGGTACGGAAAGCAACATCCGCCTGTTGGAAGTTGCCAAACATATCATTGAGAAATACGAGGGTATGGCGAAAGACGGCAGGCTGCTGCCCGTTCCTTGCTATCCTAACTGCAAAAACGGAATTAAAGTAATCGCAAAGCACTGTGGCATAGAGAAAAATGTTACGTGGCATCAAAGTCGGCACTCGTATGCCACGACCGTGTGCCTGTCGAATGACGTACCCATTGAAACACTCTCTAAAATGCTCGGACACCGCAGCATCCGCACGACGCAAATTTATGCGAAGATAACAGCGGAGAAAGTCAGCCGTGATATGGAGAAGCTGTCGAAACAGATCGAGCAGATGGAATCATTTATCTGTCAAGCAATTTAATTACACCACTTAAAATCATAAACAATGAAAAGAGAAAAAATAACTATTAGTAAAAGCGGTATAATCACTCTACCGGGTAATCCGGTTGAAACGGTTTGGATGCGTGATTTTGAGATAGCAGAGTTGGTTGGAGTAATGATACCCACCATCAAATCCAATATTCGGGCAATACTGAAATCGGGAGTAGTAAAAGCCGATTTACAGCATGATGGAATAGTTTACGGAAAACACATTTTACCTGACTATTTCGGGCTGGATATGATAACGGCACTTGCTTTTCGGATAAACTCGCTGAAAGCTAAATTATTCAGAGAATACATACTCGGTAAACTCCATGCAGTAAACACACAGAGTACACCGAATATAATTATTCAAGTGAATGCTGATAAAAGATTCAATAAAGAGAAAGTAATTTTCAATTAAAGCCGGAACAGTCATTACCATTACAGAGGCAAAAGTCGTTACGGGTTCTTCACGCAGGTACAAGGTCAAGCCGCAAGCGGTTATCGGAACAATCTCCACACCTTCGCTACGCTTCGGGTTGTATTCTTCCGATAAACCTTGTTCCTGCTAAACCCTTCACCGAGATAGCCTCTGAAATGGCAACGACCGCTCCGATATCCAATCCGAAAAAGAAAAAATAATAGTAACGAATAAAAACAGAAACAGTATGGCTAAGAAACTTAAAATTGAAGGTATTGATGCAGTAGGCATTATCAACTCCATGAGACCGGAGCTTGAACCATTAAAGGAAATTCCGAGAGTAGAAAACACGACAGAGGCAAGTGAAAGAAATAATCGCAGAACCGCAATAGATGTAGACGAAGCGCAATGTCTAGCATATATCAAAGAGAATCCAATCTCTAAACAGTTGGAAGCCAATCGTAAGAAGACAGAAGCGCAAAATGCGGCAAGTGAACTGACTATACAAAGTGAAGTAAGTACACCGAGTAAGCAAACTGAACTCACTAATCCGGCTAAAACACCCATTCAAAAATGTACTGGCGAAAAGACAAAGGAAGAGGCTTTGGAACAATACCGCCAAACTTTTTTGAAAGTTCCCAAGATCGATGACCGTAAACCCGTGTTTGTGAGTTGCCATACACGGGACAGGCTCGATGAGGTTGTACGCAAACTGGGAGGCAGGAAGATGAGCGTATCAGGACTGATTGAGAATCTGGCACTGCATCATCTGGAACTTTATGGAGAAGACATTGAACTCTGGAGAAAATTATAGTTCCACAGCTTATTAATAATGTATAGTGCGTATAGTCAGTATAGTATGTTTACCCAACGAACATACTATACTTGAATACACTGAAAATAAAGCTAACTTTTCAATCCATCCCACAGGTGGATTTTTGAGTTCATTTGAACTCAGCAAGGTGTCTTTTGAGTAACTCAAAAGTCGGAGAGTAACTCAAAAAGCTACTCTCCAAACCTTGCAGGGGGCAGGGTATTCCGACTTTGGAGGAATACCCTTAATTCTACTTAGTATTAACGATGTAAACAGAGTTTGATTGAACTAAAATAATAGCATATGTAATGCGATAGAATATAACTATGGCATAATTATTTAAGAAAGCGATACAATATGTTGATATTTTCAATACCTTTGTATTGAATACAAATAAAGTTGAAATGAAACAGAATCACATCAATAGGCTTAAAGTAGTACTCGTTGAGCAAGGTAAAACAGGAAAATGGCTTGCCGAGCAACTTGGTAAAGACCCTTCTACGATATCACTATGGTGTTCCAACAAAATACAACCATCACTTGAAACACTTGATAAAATAGCAACTTTATTGGGGATAGATAGACGCGAATTGATAAATAAGAGCAAGAAATAATATGACGTTCAAAAGTATTCTTGAAAAATTCCGCAAGTATGCCCTTTCGGAAAGAGATAAAGGCAATAAGTTTGAAAAACTTATGCAGGCATATTTACAGACCGACCCCAAATATGCGACGCTATTTTCACGAGTATGGTTGTGGAATGAATTTCCTTTCCGCAAAGATTTCGGAGGTAAAGATACCGGTGTTGATCTAGTAGCCAAAACTTATAATGGTGATTATTGGGCAATACAGTGTAAATGTTTTGCCGAAAATGCAACTATTGATAAACCCGCAGTAGACTCTTTTCTTTCTACTTCAAGCAGGAATTTCGTTGATGATGGCGGCAGAACTACTACGTTTGCTCACCGTCTTTGGATTTCCACAACCAATAAATGGGGGACAAATGCCGAAGAAGCTATCCGCAATCAACAACCTGCGGTTTCTCGCATAGGATTATATCATTTAGAGAGTGCACCAGTGGATTGGGCGAAACTCGAAGACGGACTTTTGGGAGAATCCTCTCGTCAGGCAAAGAAGAGACTATTTCTGCATCAAGAAACTGCCCTAAACGAGGTACACGAGTATTTCAAAACTAGCAGCAGGGGTAAATTGATAATGGCGTGCGGCACAGGTAAAACTTTTACGTCTCTCAAAATAGCCGAAAATGAGACAAATGGCAAAGGATTGATCCTGTTTTTGGTTCCCTCTATTGCTCTGTTGGGGCAAACTTTGGAAGAGTGGTACGCCGAGGCAAATGAGCCAATAAAGGCAATATGTATCTGTTCCGACTCAGAGGTGTCCAAGAAAAAGACCAAAAGCGAAGATATTGATAGTTACAGCACGGTAGATTTGGCATTACCAGCCTCTACTAATGTAGCCTCAATTTTGAGCCAGCTTAAAAGCAGTGCCGAAACGTCACAGGGTATGACGGTCGTTTTCTCAACCTATCAATCTATCGAAGTGATTTCAGAGGCACAGAAAGCATATCAAAAGATTGTTGGAGACAAAGCTATTTTCGATTTGATTATCTGTGATGAAGCTCATCGAACTACTGGGGTAACGTTGGCAAGAGAAGATGAGTCTGCGTTTGTAAAAGTACACAGAGACGACTTTTTGCAGGCAAAAAAACGGTTGTATATGACTGCTACGCCCCGACTTTATAGCGATGACAGCAAATCAAAAGCCGCACAAGGCGATGCACTGCTTTGCTCAATGGACGACCAAACAATCTATGGTGAAGAGATATATCGCATAGGTTTCGGTGAGGCGGTTAGTAAAGGCATGTTGTCCGACTATAAAGTGTTGATATTAACTGTTAGTGAGAATGATATGCCCGTAGCCGTTCAGAAGATGGTTACTAACCCCGAAAACGAAATTTCATCTGATGATGTATCGAAGTTAATCGGTTGTATCAATGCACTATCTAAACAGATATTGGGTGATGCTGATATTATCAAAGATAGCGATCCAGACCCGATGCGGCGTGCGGTTGCGTTTTGTCCCAAAATAGTAGCCTCAAAAAAGATAACAAATACTTTCAATTCTACGCTTGACACCTATTATTCGGAATTGAGCGAAGAGCAAAAAGATAAAATGGTTGCTGTTTCGTCCGACCATATTGACGGAATGATGTCGGCAACGACCCGACAAGAGAAGCTGTCTTGGCTAAAGAATACGCCCGAAGATGACAAAGAGTGCCGTGTGTTGACCAATGTTAGATGCTTGAGCGAGGGGGTTGATGTGCCATCATTGGATGCTGTCCTGTTTCTCTCGGCTCGAAACTCACAAGTAGATGTGGTGCAGTCTGTGGGGCGTGTAATGCGTAAATCTCCGGGCAAGAAATATGGGTATATTATTATTCCTGTAGTTGTTCCTGCTGATGTGGAGCCAGAAAAGGCATTGAACGACAATGAGCGGTATGCAGTGGTATGGACTGTGCTTAATGCGTTGCGTGCTCATGATGACAGATTTAACGCAACGGTCAATAAATTGGAATTAAACCGTAAGAAGCCCGAACAGATTGTTGTTGGCAGACCGGACTATGGCGACAATAACCAACGAGAGGGATATTCTTCAGAAAAGAGTGCCGAACTCAATAGTCAGCTTTCTATTCAGTTTGAGCAGTTGCAGAGCGTGCTTTTTGCCCGCATGGTGCAAAAGGTGGGCGATAAACGTTATTGGGAGCAGTGGGCTAAAGATGTGGCACAGATTGCCGAACGCCATATTGAGCGAATAACTCGGCTTATTAATCAAGATGGCGAACACAAACGGGCATTTGATGAATTTATATCAGGCTTACGCAAAAACATCAATCCTGCAATCTCAGAAAGTGAAGGTATAGAGATGCTTTCGCAGCACATCATTACAAAACCTGTGTTTGAGGCTCTGTTCGAGGACTATTCTTTTGTCAAGAATAACCCCATTTCGAAGTCGATGCAACGAATGATTGACCTGTTGGAGAGCGAAACACCGGAGGCGGACTTGGAGACGCTGCAAAAGTTTTATGATTCGGTGCGTACTCGTGCCGAAAAGATTGACAATGCGGAGGGCAAGCAACGGGTCATTATAGAATTGTATGACAAGTTTTTCAAAACCGCTTTCCCAAAGATGGTCGAGAAACTGGGTATTGTCTATACCCCTGTCGAGGTAGTTGACTTCATCATTTACTCGGTCGATGCCATACTACGAAAAGAGTTTGACCGTTCGCTGACGGATGAGAATATACATATTTTAGACCCTTTCACAGGCACAGGTACTTTTGTAACCCGACTTTTGCAGAGCGGATTGATAGCACAAGTGGATTTGGAGCGTAAATACTCCAAAGAGATACACGCTAACGAGATAGTGCTATTGGCATACTATATCGCTGCGGTGAATATCGAAACTGCTTTCCACGATTTACTGAGCGATAAATCTCACTATCTACCCTTTGAGGGGATATGCCTCACCGATACGTTTCAGTTGGGTGAGAGCGATTCGAGCGAGAAACTGTTTTCAGAAATGTTTCCGCAAAACTCCGAGCGGGTTATCGAGCAGAAAAAAGCCCCGCTACGTGTTATTATGGGCAATCCCCCTTATTCCATTGGGCAGAAGTCGGCAAATGACAATGCACAGAATCAGAGTTACCCGAAGCTGGACAAGAAAGTTGCGGATAGTTATGCGGCTCAGTCATCGGCAGGGCTTAACAAATCGTTGTATGATGCTTATATCAAAGCGTTCCGCTGGAGCACCGATCGCCTTGATCCCCAAAATGGTGGAGTAATAGCCTTTGTATCCAATGGAGCTTGGTTAGATAGCAATAGCACTGATGGTTTCCGCAAATGCCTCGAAAAGGATTTTTCGGCAATCTATGTATTCAATCTGCGTGGCAACCAACGCACAAGTGGTGAGTTATCTCGACAAGAGGGCGGTAAGATTTTTGGTTCGGGTTCACGCACTCCAATCTCTATTACTCTGTTGGTCAAAAAGCCCGATTGCAAAACCAATAAAGCCAAAATACATTATCACGATATTGGTGATTACTTAAGCCGAGAGGAGAAACTCTCTATTATCAGCAAATTTGGTTCAATAGAGAATATCGAATGGCAGGAGTTAACCCCCAACGAGCACGGCGATTGGCTCAACCAGCGCAATGATGCTTTTGGCGAGTTTATTCCGTTGGCTCCCGAGAAGAAGTTCGATGTTGCCTCAAAGTCAGTGTTTATGACCTACGCCATCGGCTTGGCTTCAAACCGAGATGCTTGGGTGTATAACTTCTCAAAAGCAGAATTGAAGCAGAATATGCAGAGGATGATAGCCTTTTACAATACTCAACAAAAGGGGTACGTGGCTGCATTGCAGGCAAACAACAAACTATCGGTAGAAGATTTTATTGATACGGATGCAACAAAAATAAGTTGGACGGTAAATCTCAAAAAAGATATTGAGAGAGGTACACTAATTGGCTATGAACCCGAAATACGATTATCATATTACCGCCCATTTTGCAAGCAAAATATATTCTTTGACGAGCATTTTATTGAACGTCCCGGATTGAGCAGAAAACTATTCCCTTATCCCGAAGCAGAAAACAAAGTAATATGCCTGTCGGGTATTGGTGCGAGCAAAGATTTCTCTGCATTAATCACTGGTGCGATACCTGATTTGCAAGTAATGTTCAATGGACAATGTTTCCCAATGTATCATTATGAAGAGCGTAAAATAGAGAATAAAACCCTGTTCGACGATGACAGCGAAGGAGCCATCAACAACTATGTCCGTCGAGATGCTGTTTCCGATTTTATTTTGGAGCGCGTTCGCAAAGCCTATGGAGGTAAAATCACCAAAGAGGATATATTTTATTATGTGTATGGCATCCTCCACAGTCCCGACTACCGCACCACCTTTGCTGCCGACCTCAAAAAGATGTTGCCACGTATTCCTTTGGTAGACGAGGCACGCGACTTCTGGAGTTTTTCAAAGGCAGGTAGAGCGTTAGCTGAACTGCACCTCAACTACGAGAAACACACCGCACCATCGGGCGTGGTGATAATGTACGACACTGTTCCGCAAAGCGAAATAGAGAAAGGCATTGGCTTAGGCAGTATGCAGACCATCAACTACCAAGTAGAGAAAGGTAAGTCAAGAATGCGTTTCCCGTCAAAGACCGACAAAAGCCGCATTATCTACAATAGCCAGATAACAGTCGAAAATATCCCCACCGAAGCTTACAGCTATGTAGTAAACGGTAAGAGTGCCATCGAATGGATAATGGAACGCTACGCTATTACCACTCACAAGGACAGCGGCATTACCAACAACCCAAACAACTGGGCAGCCGAACACAACAACCCTCGCTACATCCTTGACCTACTCCTAAGCGTCATCCACCTCAGTGTGGAAACGGTGGGAATAGTGAATGCCTTGCCGAAAATAACCTTTTAATCCTCAAATATTATGATTGAACGTATTAACAATATAAAGAAATTCGGAATCTTTCAAGACTACTCTCGCGATAGCAACCTGAAAAATTATAATCGCTATAATCTTTTTTACGGTTGGAATGGTAGTGGAAAATCTACTCTTGCTTCATTATTTGAATGCTTGGAAAGAAAAGAACAATCACAAGATTATCCAACTGCTGAATGGTCTATTGATTTTGATAATGGACAAGTTCTTCATAGCAATCTAAGTACTAAAGATCTGAATATAAGGGTTTTCAATAATAGTTTTGTTGAAAAGAATATTTTTACCCCGAATGATAAAATTAAAGGTATTGTTTATATTTCAGAAGAACAAGGAAAAGACAAGGAAGAATTAGACGAAAAGGCAAAAGAGCTTATTAAAAAAACAAAACAAAAAAAAGATATTGAAATTCAACTAAGTGGCGATCCTGACGACAAGAAAGCAAAAGGATTGATCGCTCAAAATGAAACATTTTTATCCGATGCAGCAAAAAGAATAAAAACCAACTTTGCTATTATTGAGATTACAGATAACTACTTACTGAATTACAATAAAACGAAGTTGTCAAATTTCATAACTCAGAATGAGCATTCCATTAAAATAAAGAAAAACACTTTGTCTGTTGCTGAGATTGAACAGCTATCAAAGAGTATCAGACCGCAGAATAAGACAAAAATAGACATGAACTCAATTCAAAAATCTGGTACAGAGATACTTTTGAGAATTTTTGAAAGGGTGAAAGAATTATGCAATACCACAATAATGACAGCTGCAATAGAACGATTAAAAGAAAATCCTATAATTGCACAGTGGGTTTATCAAGGTTTACAAGAGAGTGTCCACGCTCATAACGCAACCGTTTGTGAATTTTGTGGACAACCATTACCCGAAAATAGAATTGCAGATTTGAACAAGCATTTTAGTGATGAGTTTGAAAAATTAAAAGAAGCATTATCAAAGGGAATTGAGTGGATTGAAAGTAATAAAATTAGAACAGAATTTCCTCTGGATAACTTGCTGTACGATGAATTGCAGGGCGATTATAAACAAGCTCTTTCAATTTACAATCAAGTGACTGATACGCTGAATAATAAAATTGAAGAATGGAAAGATGTTTTAATAGAAAAACAAAATAATCCGTTTGCAATTCCACAAAAAACAATCAATGAAATTTCAAAATCCGAAATTGACGTTTGGGGAAGAGCATTTGATAATGTTATTCAGTATTTTGAAAAACACAATAAAAAGTTTAATAGTTTAGAAGATGTTGTTAAATCTAACAAACAAAAATTAGAATTACATTATGTTTCAGAGGAAGTTGCAAATTTTGGTTATTTTACCAAAATTAACCAAATCAATAGACTACAAGCCGAGCAAACAGATCTTAACAGCAAAATAGAAACTTTGGAAAATGAAATTAAAACCTTAAAAGGCAGATTATCAAATGAAACACTCGGTTTAAGTGAATTTAACGAGAAGTTATGGAACTTTCTAGGTAGAAATGATTTGAGTTTAGAACGCCGAAATGAAGGTGGCTATTTTGTAAAAAGAAACAATTCCGAAGAGGCCAAAAGCAGGAGTTTGAGCGAGGGTGAAAAGACAGCTATTGCCTTAGTTTATTTTATAACAAAATTAAAAGAGAATGGAAACAAAATTGAAGATACAATTATTGTAATTGACGATCCAATTTCAAGTTTTGATTCAAATCACTTGTTTCATGCCAATTTCTTTATCAAAAACGAATGCAAGAGTGCTTTACAATTATTTGTGCTGACACATAATTTCCATTTTTTTACATTGGAAAAAGAATGGATGAAAAATGAAAAAACAAAAGATAAAAATAATAAAACTGTTGATTTACACTGTCTTTATCTTGTAAAGCCAATCATAAGTAACGATAAAAGAAGCGGAAACATTGAAAATGCGGATGGAATTTTATCCAACTTTGACTCCGAATATCATTTATTGTTTTCCTCGGTTAAACAATTCTGCGATAATCCAAAGACAGATTATATTACAGTTCATACTATTGCGAATATCTGTCGGCAATTATTAGAAAGTTTTTTGACTTTCAAATACGGTCGTAAGAAATTAGAGAAATGTTTTGATGACATTAATGATTTTCCGAATCTCTCAAAAGTTCGCAAATTTGTAAATCATTTCTCACACAAAACAGACAACGGTGCTTCTATGACAGGCTTCAATGACAATGTTTTTGCAGAAGCCGATAAAATAGTTCCAGATGTACTAAAACTAATTAAACATGTTGATAATATTCATTATGATTCAATGATTAAGAGATTAAATAATTTATAAAAAAAACGGCTAATCTACAGCGTAAAATAGAAATCATATAGTTATGAGCATAAAAGAGTCACAAACGGTAGAATTTAAGGAGGCGTGGCGAGATGATTATCTCAAAACGATATGTGCCTTTGCCAATACTGAGGGCGGAACGCTCTATGTCGGGATAAATGATAAGGGTGAGGTTGTAGGTGTGGATAACACAAAGAAACTTATCGAAGATATTCCTAACAAGATTATCAGCGTACTGAACGCTTTTGCCAATGTGAAACTAATGGAGATTGAGGGCAAAGAAATTGTCGAAATCACAGTGTCTAAAAGTACTTTTGCAGTGAGTTTCAAGGGGCAATTCTATGTTCGCAGCGGAAGCACTACCCAAGAGTTAAAAGGACGAGATTTGCAAAATCTACTTTTGAAAGTCAATAATCTCTCGTGGGATGAAATTGGAGTTGAGAGGGCGAAAATGACAGATATTGACCCGAATACAGTTGAACTATTTATCCGTCTGGCGACAAAAGAAAATCGACTGCCTGCCGGAGTTAACGGCAACGATATTGAGAAACTGTTTCGCAACCTCAATCTAATCAATGATAATGGTGAACTGACACGAGCCGCACTCCTGTTGTTTAGCAAAGAGCCTACACGTTTTTTTCATAGTGCATTCTTCAAAGTGGGTCGTTTCAGGGGAATGGACGAAACTGATTTAATCATTCAGGATAAAATCGAGGGAAACTTGTTTGTGATGGTCGATAAGGTAGTTGATTTACTGAGGGCTAAATATCTGATGTCTCCCATTAGCTACGAAGGTATGCTCAGGATTGAGACACTCGAAATACCCGAGAAAGCTCTGCGAGAGACAATCATCAATGCGCTTATTCACAGAGACTACGCCTCTGCTGCGTCAATAAGTTTGCGTGTTTTCGACTCGAAAATTGTTGTTTGGAACGATGGTGAATTGAATAAAATCAGCATTGCCGACTTAAAAAAAACACACGATTCATATCCTCGTAACCCTCTTTTGGCTAAAATATTCTTTATGTCGGGTTATATTGAGGCGTGGGGACGAGGTATCAAAACAATTGTCGATGAGACGGTGAAGAGTGGGTTACCTGAACCTAAGTTTGCAGCTCGTCAGAATGGCTTGGAAGTAACCTATCAACGCAACCCGATGAGGCTTTCCGAAAAAGGACCTAATGAGAATCCTAAGGTTGAGTTATCTGTTCGCCAACAAAAGGCGGTGGAGTATGTAAAAGAACACGGAAGTATCAGCAATAAGATTTATCAAGAGATAAACAACGTGTCAAAACCCACTGCAACAAGGGATTTGGCGGAAATGGTAGCATTTCAAATTTTTGAATCACAAGGAAGTGGTCGGGGACTGACTTATATTTTATCGGCTCATAATCGGCTCATAATCGGCTCATAATCGGCTCATAATCGGCTCAAAGATGAATGTTGTATTTCTACAATTAATGCAATATAGTTATTATGGAACTTGCTTCGATTTCTCTTATCAAGGCAAGGTTTTATTATTCCGAAAAAAATCCTACCTTTGCAAGCGGAGTTGTTTTAAGGTACGCAACGCACAGATTATTAGCGCAGTTGAACTTTCGCCAAATCGTTACCGACAACTTATTACTTCTCAATTACAATCTATCAGTCAGATAGATACAGAAAAGTTTCTTATCCGTTGCAAAGATAGTGCAAACCAAATACAGAACTTTCATGCTTGCACAAAAAAGTTCTGTTAAGATGCAGCCTATCTTCACTTTGTGACAGAAATACGGCAATTTACCCGCAAGAACAAGAAGCACACAAGCATTTTTAATGATTGCAGCTAAAAATATTCCGGAAATCTTTTGGAGAATTATAGGAACTTGTTACCTTTGCAAAAGAATTAAAAATGTAATAATTACAAGTTTGAATATCAGATGATATGGATGTAGTAAAACGGTTGCAGAATCATAACATTAAGCCTTCAGTGCAGCGCATAGCCATTATGAACTACCTGATGGAGCATCGTACGCATCCCACGGTGGATGAAATATATACGGCATTGTCTCCCTCTATACCGACACTGTCTAAGACAACGGTATACAATACCTTGAAACTACTGAGCGAGCAAGGTG
>UMJY01045220.1_pt1 | contig 13232 bp, 18 predicted proteins | sample 1966191 | NCBI WGS metagenome assembly UMJY01 (sample SAMEA4836161, study PRJEB28245) | human gut metagenome | biome: gut microbiome; material: fecal sample | place: Denmark | collected 2008 | reverse complement strand
CGGTCTGAAAAATTGCACAAAAATCCTCACTACTTTTGTGCAATTTGCTGAAAATGTATAAATTTTATATAATAATTTTGCTACTGGTAAATGAGAATGACTATCATTTGCAATTAGTAATTATGTATAATTTGACAACTATGTGACATTTATGGTATAATATAACTAGGCCAAAGGGGGGGGGTGATTACTTTGACCTTACAAGCTATAGACATTGTTTTAGCAATCATGATGGCGATAGATATACTCATGGGTTTGATAACCGCGTTCGCTGGAAAGTCGACAAAATCTAAAACCGCGTGGTTTAATAGCGAGAAATTCAGAGAAGGCATTTGTAAAAAAGCCGGAATGTTTTTCTATGTTGTCATTGCAATTTTGATTGACTACCTACTGGGTGAAACGGTTATTCATACTTCTGTAGTATGTTTGTTTATCGCAAATGAAGCAATGTCTATTTTAGAAAACGGTGCATTATTAGGCATTCCACTTCCGAAAAAGCTTAAAAATGTGCTGGAAGTATTAAAAGGGTTAGATAACTATAATGAAAGTGAGGTGAAAAAGAATGGGTAAAATTGAAAAAGCATTACAGAACATGGTTGAGATGGCAAACAATAACGCTTTCGGATATGACCAAGCTGACCGTTGGGGAGCGTCAAGGGATTGCTCATCCATGGTAATTGACTGTTGCGAAAGAGCCGGAATCCCCCTGAAAACCAAAGGCGCAACGTATACAGGAAATATGTTGAATGTCATGTTAAACTGCGGCTTTAAAATTGTGAATGACTCTGTAAACTTTGAAAGTGCAGACGGAATGCTCCCCGGCGATGTTCTTTTAAATGTTGTAAATCATACAGTTATGTATTGCGGCAATGGAAAAGTCGTTGGCGCAAGAATTAATGAAAAAGGAACTGTTACGGGGGGACAGATAGGCGACCAAACAGGTAGTGAAATTAGCGTACACGCCTACTACAATTATCCCTGGAATTACTGTTTAAGGTATTTTGAAAGCATAACCACAAGCGTCCCAAAATATTTTGACAGAACGGTTATTTTAAAAGCTCAGGAATTTTACGGATGTGTCATCAAAGACGGTATTGTTTCTTACCAGCCTGTATCAAACAAAAAGTATCTGTGTAACTGTCCTGAACCGGACTGGCAGTTTACAAGCAGTTATTCACAAGGTAGTAACCTTGTAAGAGCCATGCAAAAAGATTTTGGATGTACAATTGATGGCTGGTGTGGACGCGAAACAGTCGGAGCGGTACAGACAAAACTGAGAAAGTTGGGACTGTATACTGGCGAGATTGACCACTCGTTCGGCCCAGAGACAGTAGAAGCTTTTTGGAAGTATATCAATTAATATTTTTATTACACGTCAAAGCCAATTAGGTGTTCCTATTATATTGTATAAAATAACGCAATAAAATAGGCGGGTTTCAATCCCGCCTATTTTTATTATTTCCACATAGTATTCGATACTTTGTACATTATTCTTTTAGTGCCGTCTTTGCCAACAATTATCAGTTGGTCTCCATTAAGAATGATATGTGAAATATTGTTCATATTTTATTCACCTCCGCTTTGCTATATATTGTACATTACCCCACCTTGCCATAAGGTAACGCCGTTTTCATAAATTTGTTTTAGTGTTTCAAGTTCTGGTTCTGTTACATCTCCTGAAATATTTGCTTGATGGCATTTAAGGTATACAAAATTGTAAATACTGCTTTGCCCATTGTGTGACGTTCTGTTTGGTAGCATAAAATTGTCAATTCTAAACCCGGTTCTGAAAAATGATTCAGCGATTTGCTCAAATTCATAGTTTACCGCGCTTTGGTATTCTATCCATATCAGTGGCATATTTTTTTCTCCTGAAAGTACAATAGCGTTTCCCTCTGACATTCCCGTTACGCCAGGGGCTACTAGCTGACCATCCATTCTTGCGGCTTCTGCCATTTTAAGGCTAGCATAAATATTATTAGTAGCCATAGCAGTTTGCGCTCTATTTTGCGCTTGCTGAATGGCGTATGACTGGTTGCCATATTGCGTATTTGCGGCAGTTTGTGCCGCACCTAATGCATTGGACAAAACACCGCCCAGATTAAGCGAGAATAAAGAGCCAACTGCTCCGGCAATATTTCCGGCTACAGCAAATTTTTGATTCATGTTATACTGTGCTTGCGCGTTTGAGATGGCGGCACTAGCAAGCGCCCCACTTTGGCTAGCTAAACCTGCGGCATTAGCGGCATTTATACGCTGTTGTGCAATCTGATGTGTAGTTTGCGCTAGGTATAGTTTTCCACTGTCATACACCACTTCAAATTTTGGAAAATTTGTATAAATTAATGAATAGTTATAATTTAAATCTTCACCTGCGTAATCTTTAGGAACAATTAATATTTTAGGGTTAGCGCTAACTTCATATTTTGCTACAAACTCAATATTATCTTTTGGAGTGACAGCATATGAGTACTTACCCAAGTCTAATTCTACACGGTTGCCATCAATACTACACAACAATATTTTGGTATACGGGCTAGCATACATCTGATAAGACGTATTATGCGCAATATTAAATGGATATTTATTGTGTAAGGCTGTATAAGGTGATGGAATAGAAAAACTGGTTTCTGTCAAAGTTCCATTAATTAACCGCATGCCTGAATGACCGTTACCAATATCAAAAATTCCTTTTCCTGAATATGAGGCAATAATTTGATAGGGAATGAAGGTTATAGAATTAATACATTGCGCAACCCAGGGAAGGTCTGCCATTTTGTTAAAAAACTCATCTAGTCCAGCATAGGTAGTCCCTCCTATTTCTTGTGAAATTAAAGGAAAGCAATATAAAGCTGTCTGGTTCGGACAACCTCCCACAAATGATGGTCTCGGTGTTTTGATAACAGGGTTGCTTTCTGTTCCACCAGATGTCAAAAAGTCACAGCTTGACGAAATTATAAACCAGGGTACGCCGTTGTTAAACATCATACTCGTGCCTATCATGTCAAACGTATATTTTGTCATATAGCGGTTTACCGCGTAGTCCTGCGCGCTTGCGTAAAAAGCGTGCGCGGCATAGTGATTTTGCGCAACATAAGAATATTCCAAAACAGCGTTAAAAAGTGTAGTTTGAAAAACATCCTCTACCAGATAAAAGATTGTTGACTTATCATTATTCCATGCGGCATCAACAATAAAGGCATAATACCATTTTGCTCCACCATCTAATTGATATCTACAATATCTGTATCCGCCCTCTCGGAACGCTTGATAAGTTATTGGCACAATTACTGCTTCATGCACTCTTGCAAAGTTAAATTCAGTGTATTCAAGTTTAGTTTTTTCGCTAAAAAAAGTATTTTGTTTTTCCAGCGTATCAAAATAATACTGGTTACTTTGGTCAAGGGGAATGGGTATAACACTCCCCTTGAATATTTGGAAAATCGCCATAAATGCGCACCTCCCGCTTATTCAATATATCCCTGGTCAAACATAACTAGTGCAACGCCCCTTGACTGTGAAGGATTACTTGATACGTTGATTTTATATCTACCAGTTGACATAAGTGTTGCCTGGACAGTAATATTAACACTACCCAATTTAATTTCTGTAAGCTGAGTAGGTGAACTAGTAACTGAGTTCCAGTCTAAATTATAATATGATACACCACCATCACCTGTGTACACGCCAAGTAAAATTCGTGGCACGCTCGGATGAATAAAGAAATCCGTTGACGCGGTTCTTTCTTGCCATACTGCCTTTGTTCTGCTAGCTAAATTAAATGTCTCGTTGATTGCTGGCACTAGTGTTTTACTTTTGGTAGCAAGATTGTTGACATTGCCCACACCCTCTTGCAACTCACTAACATCAGTTTCCAAGACACCCGTGCTTTGTTCTAATGTCGTAATATTTTCCTCTACTGTTGCCATTTTACTTTCAAGCGTTGCTACCTTTTCCGCCAAGCCTTTATCTGGCTCAACTGGCAATGAAAGAACATACTGCCGCAATGCTTCAACCAGTAACGGTAACGATGTGGGGTTTCCAATCTGGTAAGTTTCAATCTGGTTTCTGTACTGCTGGTTTGGTACTAAAACATTCACTTGATTATCGGCCATTATAACTACCTCCTACTAACAAATTCTCATAAATAAACTATTACAATCGTCATAGAAAAGTCTGTCTATGTTCTTCCATTTATCCCAGTACTTCATAAGAGCGTCATAGGAATTTTCATTCACTGAAGAACCGTCCACAGTCTTTTCAGATTCAACATTTCCACCCCGGTTTTCAAGTTCATTTTCTATACTGTTTGATTCCGTGCTAGTCTCGCTAGTGCCTGTCTGTTTGCGGGTATTTGTGGCGTTGCTTACCTCATTGACATACTCATCCATATTATACGGTGTGAATGGGGTAGTTCCTGCCTTACTCCCAGCATCTTCAGTTGTTGTAAGATTTGGTGTGGTAATGTCTTTGCCCGTATTGCCAAGCTGATTGACACGAGTATTATTATCCTCGTGTGTTTCTTTGTATTTTTCAATTCTCGATGAACCAAAAAAGGCAATCGTCCCTTCATCTAATAACCTTTCTGTCTCAATCCACATAAGATTATATTTTGGGGCGATATCGTTAAACTTGTTATCAAGCGCCAAAATCCATTCATCCCAGTTATCAAAGGCGATTTCTCGATTGTAAAAGCGTTTAACAAAGCCAACATTTAATTCTTGCCTATGTTTTTCATCATATATAGGATAGGTAAATTGAGAAAAAATATCATTTGCGATAGCGACGTAGTCATTATTATAAGAATGATATACCTCATGAATTGTCATGGTATACAAACTCAATATTATTCACCTTCTTTCGGCGCAAATGCATCAGCGACAAAGTCACAAGAAATTTCCAAGCCAGGCCAGTGTTTTGCAACTCTTTCTAAAAAATCATCTCTGGCGGACTGGTATTTCTCGCGGTTTTTTATAATAGCGTCATTATTGGCGGTCACTTCATCTACGATTTGCCGTTCACGTTTTTGGAATGCTACATTATTAATCCCCATATATGTCAAATATTCATTCATTATTGATTGTTTTTGCGTTTCTAATTCCTGTCCGTAATATTTTGGGGATAACTCAATTAAATGTATGTCGTTTATCAACTCGGAATCTCGAATCCTGATTTCTCGTTCGCCAAAGTCAATTTTTGTCTGGATTGTCTGCATAGACATGTCTGTATCAGTATCAGGCGATACATACGCAACTATACTTTTGATATTTTTCCAGTTAGTCGATATCGTTCGTTCAATATCAGCCATTTTTCTTGCGAAAAAATTAATGATTGGCATATCAGAAATTCTATTTTTCTGATAGTAGCATATCTCAAATTCTCCAGGCAGTAGTGTTTTGAACATTTCATCTTCCATTACCCCAAATGGACTAAATGGCTTGATATTAATAGGGTCACCAACGATATTATAGTTTGAAGCGGGAAACCATGGTGTTATCATGAAACCATACTTTTCACTTTCCCAAAGAGCAAAGGATACGTTGTATAATAGGTACTGTTCAGCCCAGTGCAACCCCATTATATTTTTTCCGCTCCATCTCCATCGTCCAATAGCTGGAGAAATTGTAAGCTGATAATATGTAGCTTCTGTATCAGCGGTTTCTATTGCTGATGATAAAAAGCGGTTAAGTCCGGGTATCAGATTATTTGATATAGGCGGGTAAATATCATTAGCCATGTTGCTAACCTCCATTTCTGTTTTTATAAAAAAGTGAGGGATAAATATATCCCTCACTAGCCTTTTTTAAGCTGCGGGCGTTTGTATAATTGCCGCCATATTGAAAAATGGAGAAGCGGAGTAAACAGTATCTTTGTTTAAAAATACATTAAAAAATCTGCCGCTTTCGTTTTCTCTAACCCGCATATCGAGCCATGTATCCTGGATATTGAAGAACCTAGCATCACCAACAAGACACGCAATGTTTGCAATGGGTGGAAGTGTATCAATAACAATTACTCGGCCTACCCAGTCAGCTTTACCCATATTAAATGCGTTAGCTAAAACCTGTACATCAATCCTAGCCACATTTGCGGGGGTGGTAAGTACAATCAGGTTTTCAATCTGTGTTGTCTGCTCATATGTGCCAGCAATGTACTTTGTGGAAGGGAACTGCATATCAAGGCCGACTTCTCTAATTTTTTCAACAAGTGAAGCCGGGGTAGAATCTGCTGTATTAATCTTTTTAAATGCGGTTGCCGTGTTAAATGTTGTAAGCACGTTCTTTGTATTGTTGTATTCGTCTTTTTCCATCTGGGTAAATAATGTGGATACAAGCCCCATAATCATATTTAGCGTGCTGCCCTCATCAACAAAAGACATTCTTAAGGTGTTAAGATACAAGCTTACTTTAAATTCTTTCTGAGAATTTACCTTATGAATTTTTGAATTGATAGTGGCTGTCTGCGGAGCGTCAACATCTGCGCCACTGGGGTCATAGTCATTTACACCAACAGAAGAACCGTTGATAAAAAACTCTGCATTACCTGCACCGCCAATGGCATACGGCATTTTAAACATTTTGAGCGGATTTTCAAAATACATGGACGTTACCCATTTAAGCACATAGGTTGACACTAATCCTTTAACGTATTCATTCGCAAAAGCTTCAGAATCCATAATTTCAGAACCAATCGCCATAGTAGTGCCTGGTGTAGCTAAAGGAATCGCTCTACGGTACGCTTCACTTGCTCCCTGTCTAATTGCGTTCATGATGTAAGAAGTAGTCATGACCTCAGTATTAATGTTTCCCAAGTTTAAGAGTGGCATTTTTCTTTTCCTCCTATCTCTTAAAAAAGTCTGTGTTAAACGTTTGCGGGTTACCCGGTGCGCTACTAGCTTCAATACGCTGTAATAACCCAGCGTTCGTAGTGCGCAATTCATTAATCCTGGTATTGAGTGATTCTATTGTGTCAATATTTGTTTGGTAGTTTTCATTATAATCCGTGTTCTGAGTTTCAAGTGCATCAAGTGACGCTAAAATTTCAGCGTCACTTGTGTTTGCTCTTACAATCTCAGATATAGCATTAAATCTTTCTGCTTCCATGAGATCACCTTTTCTTATTTTGTAATGGATAACAACGGATATTTCTTTGACGAATTTCCGATGGTTGATTTCATTGTAACCTTGATTTTCAGCGGGTTTTCAACGTTCGGCCTGAGTTCGCTCTTGGAAAAAAGAGAAATAAATCCTGTAATTGCTTCAAAAACTGTATTTCCATTTCCTGAATACAGCGAGCCGTCATCAGAAATAATAACTGTTCTGAAGTTATCAGCGCCCACATTACTTTTTGTAATGTAAACGCCAATTACATTAAAAATATTTCCGTCACACTCTGATAAAGACGTCGAAATCCCAGACATTGCGTTTGCGATGTACTCAAGGTTTTCATCTTTTTCACTGTCAAGCGTTGTAAAAAAGCCGTTTTCCTCAATAATATTTTTAATTTCCTGTCTTGTCATGATATTTTACTCCCCTTTTTTATTCTTTGTTACTTCTGTGGCGTTTTTGAAAAAGATACTTTCTTCTACCCCTACAACTACGTTTTCGGTTAAAGATTCAACAATCTGGGCTTTTTCAGCAATTAAACTTTCCATAACGCTGGCCATTGATTCTTTAGAATCTTTTCCGTATCCGACAAAATATTTTGCCTGACCGTTTACAGTTGCTTTTACAGTAGTCTTAATAGCACTTCTTGTAATCATTTTATTTCGCTCCTTTCTTCTTTCCTTATATATTAATTATATCATAATATAGCATATTGTCAAGAAAAAAATGAAAAATTTTTAAAAAAGTTATCAAAAAACATGCGCGTTTTGAAATCATTGAATTTTAATCGGTCTTTTTCATAAGCCCGTTTTAAAACTGCATATAAGGAGTGAGAAATAAATGGAGTATTCCCTCTTACAGCATAAAATACTTTCGTTTTAAATTTTTGCTTTCTTATCATAGCAATTTTTAAATACCCGTCAATTATTGTTCTTTCCCTTACATAATATGGCGTAACTTTATCGCTTATAAAAAATATACCGTTCCCAGCGTATATATAAAATGTTTTTTCGCTGGTTATAAGCTTAACATACGGCTTAATTTTGTGCGGTATATATACGTTAGTTTCTTTATCATCGAGCGTGTCCGCCCCGGCGTTATAGTCCTGGTATTTTTCAGACGCAAGCGCCAAAAAGCCATTATCTTCAATTTCTTCTTTAACACCTAGTTCGTCCATATCAACAAAGTCCATACAGATTTTTATAGACTTTCCAGCTTTTAGATGAGAATTGATATTGTAGTAACTTTTTCCTAACTTGGGTTCAATATGCCATGCATAAAAATATGGATTAACTTCCGATGTCTTATTAGCTATCAGCCATATTCTACAACCTTTCCGATTTCTAAAAATCGTATTAGCTAAATCAATTAAATCGTCGACTTCTTCCATGCCGTTTATATATTTCCTAAAATCTTTGACAAAGGCTTCCTCGAAAATTATATTTTTGACATTCGGGAAAGAAGCAGTTTTCATTTCTTCTGCGCCAAACAAAGGAATCCCGCAACCTAATGTTTTTACAAATATTAGTCTATTATTATTTCTTTCGCATAGCTGAAACTCCCCGTTGCGGTATCTAATGACATAGTTTGTTCCGTTTCTTTCGTTATAGTCTTGCATGATGTCTGTAAAAAGTTTCGGCGCTGTGCGTTTCATTTCTTCTTTTCGCCGCCTTATATAGACAAAAGAGTTTTCCTTAAATTCTTCCTCACAATTTCTAGTTAGTTCTGGATAGTGTTTAAAGACAAGTTGCTCCTTCCATCCATAAGTTTTACCACCAGTACGGGCCGAAAAAATACCTACCGCATAACAATCCCTTGTCTCTCTTTCTGTTTTTTCAAAATCGTAATACTTTGTCTTGCTCAAATCGTTTTCCCCTTTTCTATCATGTCTGCCAATGCCGTTCTCGCATTTAAATCAAGGTCATATCCTTGCTCGAAGGCTTCCAACATTCCCTCAAGTTGCCGCTTCTTTGCACTATCCTGATATTCTGATAATGTTTGTTTTGCGCTATCAAGTTCATCCGTTGAATAGGATGTGCTTGTCAATAATCTGAATCTATCACTATCAATTACAAAGTCCGGCAAATCCATATAATAATCATCGTCAGAATAATACAGTTCCGCCGCGTAATCTGCCGCTTTTTTAATGGTACTCGCTTTAGGCCGCATATTTGGTTTTCTTTTATAACGTGATTTTAAATTCGATAAATACTTCTTTGCTTTATTCATAATTCCACAACCTTTCTTTTCAATGCCGGGGATAACATGACTTCTTCATTTCTAAATACCCGCTCATCTTTTACCATTATTTTGAACGTGCTATCGCTAATTTCTATTATGCCTAACTCTTTATTCACAGATGACTTTTTGATATCTATAGTTTTAAGCCTTGAAAATTCTGAAAATTTAAGTGGTGAATTACACCCGGCTAATGTCGTATGATTCAATAATTTTCCATCTTCATAAGTGATATATTGCTTTCTCTTTGCGCCTAGTGTTTTAAAGGCTATTAAAATTCCTTCCATTTTAAATTCACCTAGCGCTTTTCCATCCCCTTTAAAGTCAAAATGCTCCCTAACTTGTTGTTCACTATCATACCCATATATATTGAGTATGTATACGCTGTCTGTGTCGCTATATGCTCCGCTACCTTCGCATTGTGCTTGCGCATAGCCCCCAGTTCTTTGGGTATTAATTTTAGATTCAAATGGGCTAGTCAAAAATTGCTCATCCACGTTTGGTGCAAACAAATGCATTCTCCCCGCTGACGTAACGGCACAAGCTAGCGGAACAAAATTAGACTTATCTGCATAAGTAACAAAGTCCTCCGATGTTTGATATTCTGTCGGAACATAGTATTTACCATCGAACTCATAAATTGTTTCATTCAATACTTTATCTAATCCGATTACTTTTGTGCCTGCTTTCCCGTAAGAGCCATTCATCAATAATTTTACGGTAGTGCGTTTAGCGCCTTTGCTTTTGCCTTTTATTTCTCCTAACGTATCAATAAAATGCATTACTCCTGAATTGCCGACTTTTAAGTCACAGCCTACCCCATCAATTATTTTATAGTCAAAAACTCCGCCATGCGCTTTAACAAGTTCTGCATAAAATAATAACTCAGATAATGGAATTTTGCATTCTATCCATTCAAGTCCGTTGTCTATAATGGTATCTTTTTGATATGCTCTAAATCCTGTATTTTTATCAGGATTTTTAGTTACATTATAACGCTTTAACTGCTCCGCTGTCAATTCCCTGGGACGTATTTGGTAAAAATAAAATTTTGATTGAAACTTTATTTTAGCTTTAACTACGAAAAACTTATTAGCTGAACTTTCTACTTTCCCTGTCAGTGTATTTACGCATTCCCCATTTTCTTTTAGGATATAAATATTGTACAGCATAAAATAACCATTATAAAACGGGGGATAAAATTTAATATCAGGATTTCTTTTTTGGTCTTTTGCTACAAAAAATTCAGATAAATCATTAATATAATTTTCAGTAACATTTCTTAAACCATATATCTTTTTTGTAGTGGCTACGGGGTTTGCAAGAAATTCTTTCTTTGCTCTTTTATAATCAAGCAAATAAGTTTTCATTTCAGGCATTTTATTGCGCATTCTTGAAGGGTATAAACTTGTATAGTCAAAAATCCACCCCGTTGGCTTTCTATATTTAAAATCTGATATTATATTAATATTATCGTTATTTAAATATGTTTCTTCTTTGCCAAAAATATCAGATAACTTATAATCTCCTGATTCTATTTTTCCTGATTTTTCAGGCGGTGCTAGCGTTACTCCGCCTTTGTATGCGTCAAAGGAATATGTTAATAATTGTTCGCTATATCTATTAATATCACTTAACCCATATGTGCTTTTTTCATTATCCGGTAATTCTTCCATCAACAAGTCTGCCATAGGGTTTTCTAACAAAATTGACTTTCCTTTATAAAAAGCTTTTAACGCACTCTTTGCTGAATCAGATTGTATATCAAATTTTGGATACCTTCTTAAAAAAGCAAAGCAATATTTTTTGCAAGATTTCCTTTTACCTTGCGGGTAGGCAATCACTCCCTCTTCAAGTTTCTTGTAATATTCACACTTTTTTTCACACGCAATACATTCATACTCTTTAACACTCTGCTCAAGCGCTTTATATGCTATAGAAGAGGCCGTCCTTAAACGAGGATGAGAACCTTTATTATCCATAACTCTAAAACCGCACAAATCATAAATAATTTTATCAAATATTACAACGGTTTCTGCTAACGACAAACAATCGCAAGAATTATATTCAATGTCAACTTCTGTAAATTTGTAGTTTTCGTCTCTGTATTTTTTATAAAAATCACTAGGTACTTCAACCTTTGCATGTTCAGCGCCATATGCCAGTGCTATTGATTTCAAAGAGCCAACGAACGTTTTATAAGTATCGTAGCATCTTATAACCTTTTTATCATTTAATACCAAATCACCGTCGTACAGCTTCCCATTGTGCAATACAAATCTGCTAAAAAATTCATGCTCTTCTTCCTTATATGCGGGCTTATTTTTAAAATACAGCTGTAGCCAACTCGCGTCATATTTTAAGTTATGCACGAGTAAAGTTCTCAGCCCCATATTATATAGTTGTACTAGCGCGTCCTTAAAATCAGTGTAGTTATCAAACAAAAATACTGTTATATATTCATAAAATCTGATGTTATTATTCAATAATGCATTTTTAGCTATGTTAAACTGCACCTGATAGCCCGGATGAAAGCCTATCTGGTATGACCATATTCTTGCACCAGTTTTATCTGGTTTAATACAAGTTTCAGTATCCAGCACGGCCCATCGCGATATTAACGTTTCATTTTTATGTTTACCGTGTCTGCCTTCGCTTAAACGCTTAACGTGAAAAATTCTTTCACCTGACTTGTATTTTCGCTCAACATATGATACTGAATAACCAGTCAAATTAGCTAATTTTTCACTATCTATTGTTTCACGTGAAACATTAAGTTCAGCAATTTTTATATTTTTCAGTAACATAGCCGACACCCTTTTTATAAAATCACTAATGTATTTGTTTGAATACTGTAATACCTAACGTAGTAATAGGGATACTCAATAACAGTTCTCCTGGCTGTCATGTCTTTTACCTCATCTAATGTCACGTTATAGACTGTTATTTTCTTATCAGCTTTTAACTCTGCAATCAAAGGCAAAAACTCTGAAACATATACCATATTAAATCACTCCTTTATATAATAAACAAATTGTTTCTACCACTTCTTCACTCGCCCTGTATATAAGTCGCTTTGCATAATCGCTATCGTCTGACATATTCACCTTATCAATTTTCTTAAAATATATATGCTTTAACCTAGCAATTGATTCCAGAGTAGGAAATATATTTTCTACTCCATTTTCATACGCTTTTACTATCGTAGTCAGTTCTTTATTAAATTTAGATATTAATATGATTAACTCCATCATTTACACCTCTGCTTCATGCTTTATACATACATATAACTTTGATGAGGACTTACCTGGTATCCGCCTATATATAAGATAGCCTTTACCGTATTTGCCATTATATTCATATGCCACGGCATGTATCAGCTTCTTTATATATGCTTTTGAAGTAGATTCCTTAACGACAATGAGTTCATTGCTTTGCATGAATCTATATAACTCTTTGTATGACAGAAACGCTTCGACAATTTCCCCTGCTGTCTTTGGTAACACATTTCTATTAAGATTACACTTTTCCAAAAATTCAATATCGTTCATTATTCGTCCTCCTTCATAAGTGAGATATGAGTATAGTGATAGCCATTGGCATAATCATTAGAACTAAACAGTGTAAAAACTTTTCTGTTTAATACTTGTTCGTTCTTACACAATTTTGCCGCACCTTTAAATAAGACTTTCCTAAAATCCTGTGAATATGCGATTTCTATAATCTCGCTATCTGGGATAAAAAATAATAAATCTTTTACTAGCATTTTTAATTCCCTCCTTATTATTTACTATATTTATTATAACAAAAAATGTATAATTTGTAAACACTTTTTTATTGTCAACTTGCACAAAAGTAGTGAGGATTTTTGTGCAATTTTTCAGACCG